>Ga0207752_1000030_pt1 | contig 60996 bp, 46 predicted proteins | sample Pon2CUnioCityCA_6_FD_187272 | JGI IMG/M metagenome (GOLD analysis project Ga0207752, IMG submission 187272) | Marine sediment microbial community from Union City, CA, USA - Pond 2C Sediment 2 (SPAdes) | ecosystem: Environmental > Aquatic > Marine > Intertidal zone > Salt pond sediment ... | reverse complement strand
CACCGGCTCGAAGCCGGACGGCACGGTGCGGGAGGCGATGGTGAGGTACTGGAGCTCATCCACTGCGAACGAACCCAGGCCACCGGCGTCCCGGTCGCATTCCGAGGCGGCTTCCACGGGCCTTTCCCTCATTTCCTGCGGTTCCCCGGGTTCATGGGACAATGGGGCACCAAGACGTTGGCTTTTGCCTTGCCGATGCTGCTGGTGGACTGGTGGAAGACCACCGATCCACAGCGTCCTCGCCGGATCATGTTGTCCCAGGCGCTGCCGATAGGCTTTCTTGGTCTCGTCGCAGGAGGCATCTTCGGCGTGCACCCGGTGATCGCCGCCTGCACGCTGGCCGGCGTCGTGCTGGTCGTTCAGACACTGAGTCCCTTCGGTCCGATGGCTTCGAACGGTGTGGCTGGCGCAGCTCAGGCGAACCAGGCCGCAACAGCGGGTGCCGGCCGGATGCGGCCGGACGGCGTTTTCGTTCGCCCGGTTCCCCCGTTTGCCCGGCCTTTGTGGCTGATCGGGTGGGTGGTGAGTCTGGGCATGGGGCTGCTGTTAGTGATTCTGGCGGGGACCGAGATGCGCGGCGACGATTTCGCGATGGGCGTTGCCGCTGGAGTCGATTGCCTCATTCTTTCGGTCCTTTGCTTTATCATGATGTTTCGTGGCACGTTTGCCGGGTGGTACCGATACCTCATTCGGCCGGCACTACTCGCCGCTTGTGTGATGACCACCGTGACGGCGTCGATCTGCCTCGGCAATATGCATCTGCGCAACGAAGAGGTGGCGATTGCGATCTTCTTCATCGTCTTTCCAAACATCCTGTTCCTTGTCTTTTTGTTCACGCCGGCCCGCGTGTTCGGGGCTGCCAATGTTTCCGGCAGCAAGCCATCTCAATCGGCAAAGCCGCTTGAAAGGGCTACCCCCACGTCGATTTCTCAAGGCAAGCGTCTCACGGCGCTGCTCCTGGCCCTCATCGGTCCGATGTTCGGCCTCTGCGGTCTGCAGCGGTTCTATGTGGGCAAGATCGGAACCGGGATTCTCTGGCTGTTCACCTGGGGCCTCTTCGGGGTCGGCCAGCTTATCGACATCATTCTGATTGCCGTCGGGAGTTTCACGGACAGCAACGAGTTGCCGCTGGCGGTCTGGTGTGACTCCGGCGAGGCGCGGCCCGCCTCACCACAGGCCGGAGCGGCCGCCGCAGTCGCAGTGCCACCGCCGCCTCCGACGCCCGGCATGGCCGAACCCGTTCAAGCGGCACCCGAGGCACCGCCGCAACCTGCGGTTTCTCAGCCGCCTTCGTGGCCTTCATACGCCAGTACGGGGTCGGTCTATGGGATATGGGATCCTATTGGCGGGCTGTTCGCGGCTGTTGGGCACATCCTCGCCCTGGCGGCTCTCTTGCTTGGTTTGGGGGTCGGGTTGCATCTGGCGACAGTGGCCGCGGCGGCGTGGCCGCAGGCTGATCCGGTCCGCGAGATTGAGGATCTCCTCGGTTCCGGATGGCCGGGCATCGTCGAACAGGTGGGCAGAATGTTACTCGTTGTCCTGCTGTTTCTCGCGGCGATCCTGGTCATGATCGGCCGGCGAAGATCCGGGCCCATGCACCTGATCCGGGCCCTTCTTGGTCTGGGCGGTTTTCTCTGGGCCATCCAACTGTTCTGCCGTGAGGCGATGTCGGTTGCGCAGGTCCAGACCGTCGTCGATCTATTCAAGCAGAATCAGGTCGGGCCGGCGCTGGATGAGCTGTTCAGTGCCTTCAGCCAGCAAGAGGCCATCTTTGCCGGGATCATCATTCTCTTGTCTGTCCTGGTGTTGTCGTGGCCGGTGCGCCGACGGACGCCCGTTTTCGCGCCGATGCCCAATCAACAGGGGGTGACCTCATGATTATGGCGATTACCGCGCAGATGCTGCCGATGATCATTGTGCCGCTGGCATTCCTCTTTGTTTTGCTGATCGTTCTGATCAACAAGGTCCCCAAGGCAGGCGCGTGGGTGGTAGGAGGCGTGATTCTCGCGGCTCCCATCCTCCTGTACCGGCTTGCGATGGCAGGCGCGGGTTCCGCGGAGGCCATCCCACTGCTCGTCGTGCCGGCCAGTTTCCTCTTCGTTCTCCTGATCATTGTATTGACCAAGGCGCCGAAGGCCGGCGCCGCACTGGTGGTCGCTCTGGTGGTCATGGCTTTGGTGGGCTTGTTCTTGGCTCTTCCCGTCTCGCACCGTCGTGGGGAGGAGTCGTCCTCGGTTCTCCAGATGCGGCGCTCGACAGACACCGGATCCGGGCTCTCGATCGTCAGAGACGATCTCGAAGCGGTGCATCTGGAGGTCTCGAAGATGTCTTCGGGGCTCAAGCAGGTGACTTCACCTGCCCCGGTGCTGCCCGCACCTGTTCCGGCCCTGTCCCCGATCTGGTCGGAAGGCGTGGAGAACGAATACGAAGCCGATGTCTATCCCTCCAAGCTGGCGGCCGTTCGGGCGTTGGGCCAGCGCATGCGCAGGCCACTTGAACGAGTGATCGCCGATATGAACACGGCCACCAAGATTCTCCTCTTTCAGGACGAAAATGATGGGGCACTCGCCGGGCCATTCAAGCGTGCCATAGCCGAGGCGCTCCCCGATGTTCCTTGTTCCGTTCTGTTCGGATCGCGAAACCTCGACGCCAATGAGATCGGCATCGCGCTTCGATCCGATCACGTGGCCGGTTCGAACGAGTCTTCGGGTCAGCAGATCCAGGCTACCGTTTCGGCCAGCGCCCGCCACGGAGATTGGGAGACGACGGTCAGGCAAAGCTTCATTGACAAGCCCTGGATGGAAGACTTCTCCAGCTTTGCCAATAGCAGGCCGCTGGAGCAGTTCATCTTGGCGCGATCATGGACGACCTGCACGAGCCCGGTTGAGGCCAGAAACGAGGCCCTCCAGGATGCTGCGACCAAGCTCCAGCAGAGAATTGGCAAGAAATGGATCCTCCCCGGAGTGGAAAAGGCTCTAACGGTAGGCCCACGGGAGGTGGAGGATGGAGGGTTCATTGTGGACCTGTTCTTACAGAGCTTTGACGGCGTCTCGGGCCGGTTCTGGCGACACGCCCTGCTGATCGACGCGTCGCCCGAGAAATTGAAGTGGCTGGATGCGCGCATGAGCCGGGCTGCCCAGAGCACCAGGATGAGCTGGGCCCGCATGGGGCTTTCCGTCATCGGAGTGCTCGTGCTGATCGGCGCGATTTACTTCTTCCTCAACATGGCCACGATGGGGTATTATGAATGGTCGTTGAGGATCGCAGGGATCGTCCTGGCGATTATCGCGATCATCTCGGTCCTCATGATTGTGCAGTGAAGCAGGCTTCGGGCAAGTGATAGGTCCTATTCGTCTTATCCGTCCCATGGATCCCATGGGACCTATCGGACTCATGGGACCTGTGCCGCTTCGCGGAAGGGACCATGGCCGTTACGAAGGGAGAACAGTACTTCCTGGACCGGATTCGGCAGGGGGACGAGCGGGTCTGGGCGGATTTTGTGAATCGGTACCGGGGCAGGCTCTTGCGCTTTACCCGGGCCAAGCTCCCGCAGTCCGCCGACGCGGAGGACGTGGTCCAGGAGACGTTCATCGCCTTCCTCAGAAGCATCGCCCGGTATCGTGGTGACTGTGGGCTGGAGACCTACCTCTTCGCATTGGTTCGCCGTAAGATCATCGACAGCTACCGCAGCGCCGGGGCCCGTCGCGTCTGTCTGATCCAGGATGCCTACGACACCGACTCGGACGAGAGGGCGTCCGATCCTCTCGACGTTGTGCAAAGCCCGGCCCAGACCGCGAGTTGGTACGCTCGGGCCGACGAGCAGTACGACAGGCAGAAGGTCGCCTTGGCCGAGGCCCTGTCCGAGCTGGTCGACGGCATGAAGCGATCCCTCAGGTTTCGCGACCTTGAGGTCATCGAGTCGCTGTTTTACTGCCAGCTCGCCAATAAGGATGTCGCACGGATGCTGGGCCTGGACGAGAAGGCCGTGGCGCTGATCAAGCATCGAAACCTCAAACACATCCGCGAGCACGTCACACGGCACAAGCTGTCCATGGACCCGTCCTCGCAGGAGTTCGAGAACCTCCTGACAGATCTCTGGGAATATCACCGCCTCAGTTGCCCCAAGCGAAACACGATCGGTGCGTACATGCTCGGGACGCTGGAGCCCGACTGGCGCCAGTATGTGGAATTCCATCTGAACGTCCTCGGGTGCCGTTTCTGCCGGGCCAACCTCGACGACCTGCAGAGCCAGAGTCTCGACACCCAGCAGGAGGCGTTCCAGGCCCGCATCATGGAATCGACCGTCGGCTTTCTCCACCGGCCGCTGTGATCGGTTGCCGTGGTTCTTCGCACGATGTCCAATCATGGTTTGAAGGTCGGCTCGCGCACGGTGCGAGGTAGGCCGAAATCCCGGACTTTTTTCGCACACTTCTGGGCTCGAAGCGGCGTCTATGTGGTGGACACTGATCAGTGAGCCGATGGCAGACGAGGTCAATTGGAACCGCAACCGGACAGTGAGAGACAGACCGTAGAGGCGGCCTGCGACGGCGACGCAGAAGCGATGGCCGGGCTGTATGAACGGTACTACGCCGTGATGGTGTGGGTGGCCTATTCGGTGCTCCTGGATCGCGGTTTGGCGGAGGACGCGGCCCAGCAGGCTTTTGCCACGGCTTGTGAGAAGATGCACGGGCCGCGACGTCCGGACCGGTTCGGCCCGTGGTTGACGAGAATCTGCCGTAATGCCGCCATTGACATGGCCCGAGACAGGCGACACGACGACGTTCTCCAAAGGGATGCCGGGGGTTGCATGCGACAGCCCCCGAGTGGCGATCGGTCGCATTATCTCGTACCACGATAATGTCGACGTGACCTTCAAGAAGGGCAAGAACCAGCTCGTCCTGAAGGTCCTCAACTACAACGGCCCCTGGGGCTTCTCCTGCCAGTGGCTGGACCTGTGAGTTGTTCCGCCACGAAGAGGCTTGTCGCAGCCGTTGACGTTACAGTAGAATCGAGTTGTGGATTGAGTCAGCAAAGTGAATCAGGACATGGGAACTGTCACTAAGACCTGGGGGCAAGTAGCTGATGTCAGATTCTACGGAAGCCACACGCGAGACCGCGCCGGGCGGCGGCAAGCGACACCGATGTCTGAGAAGAGTGCTCAGGGTCCTGGTGGTTCTGCTGGTCCTGGTCGTGCTGGCCTTGGCCGCACTGCTGTACAACCCGGTGCGCACGCTGGCGACGCTGGAGAAAGTGGACGACTTCCCGCTGTACGTGATGCACTACAAGGGGACCTACTTCTTCGACCTGTTCGCGGAAGAGGGCATCGAGTGGGGCCCGTATCGTAAGATCTACGAGGCGGTGAATCCGGACGCCTGCACGAGCTTCGCCGCCGCGGAAGCGGAGGATGGTGTCGTCTTCGGCCGCAACTTTGATTGGCAGCACCGTGCGTCACTTCTGCTGTTTGCGAACCCGCCCGGCGGTTATGCCTCCGTCTCCATGGTCGATCTCTACTACCTTGGGTTGGAAGGGCGGCAGAACATCCCATGGTCCGAGCGTTTTGCGCTCCTGGGGGCGCCGTACGCCGCGATCGATGGGATGAACGAATGTGGTGTGGCGATCGCCCAGAACGCCGTGCCGCGCCGCAATACCCCGAAGGACCCCAACAAGCCGACCCTGCTCAACAGTCAGATCATCCGTCTCGTGCTCGATCACGCCAAGGATGTCAACGAAGCGCTGACTCTGATCCGGCAGTACAACGTCGAGTTCGTCGGAACGCCCGTGCATTTTCACGTTGCCGACGTGGCCGGGGACTCTGCTATCGTGGAATACCTCGATGGTGGGATCAGCATCGTCCGGGACGACAATCCCTGGCAGGTCTCCACCAACTATCTGTTCTCCGAGGAAATCCAGCCCGATTGCTGGCGGTACAACAAGGCTGCCGAGGTGCTCATCGCGTCACAGGGCGCCCTTGCCCGGGACGAGCCGATGGGCCTGCTGGAGAAGGTCAAGCAGGACTCCACCGTGTGGTCCATTGTCTATGGCCTCGACACGGGGCACGTCCGGGTGGCCATGGGCAAAGACTACGACCAGGTGCACCGCTTCCAATTGGAGATGAAAGAGCCGCAGTAGTGCATCGCCGGGGTCACAGGTTCATGGGCAGGCCGCGGTCGCGGAGGTGTTCCTTGATCTCGGTGATGGTATAGTTGCCGAAGTGCGTGATGGAGGCCATGAGCACGGCGTCGGCGCCGCCTTCGACCACGGCGTCGTAGAGGTGATCGAGATTGCCGGCGCCGCCGGAGGCGATGACCGGAATGTTCACTGCGTCGGAGACGGCTCGGTTCAGTTCGTTGTCGTAGCCGGCTAACGTGCCGTCGGCGTCCATGCTGGTCAGGAGGATCTCGCCCGCGCCGAGCTGCTCGCCTCGCCTGGCCCATTCGACCACGTCGATATCCGTCGGCTCCGAACCCGCTTTGACACAGACCTGCCAGTGCCCGGGGCGAGTTTTGGACCGCCGGGCGTCGATCGCGAGGACCACGCATTGGTTGCCGAACCGCTGCGCGGCTTCCGCGATCAGGTCGGCGTTCTGGACCGCAGCGGTATTGACCGAGACTTTCTCGGCGCCGCTGCGCAGCAGCTCATCGATCTGCGCGACACTCTGAACGCCGCCGCCGACCGTGAACGGAATGAAGACGTTTTCCGCGACGCGCTCGACCATGTCCACGATCGTCTTGCGGGAGCGGATCGTGGCCGTGATATCGAGGAAGACCAGCTCGTCGGCGCCGGTGTCGCTGTACTTGGCCCCCAACTCGACGGGATCGCCGGCGTCGCGCAGGTTCAGGAAGTTCACGCCTTTGACGACGCGGTTGTCCTTGACGTCGAGGCAGGGGATGATTCGTTTCGTCAGCATGAGGCCTTCCGATTGCAGAGATCGTAGAAGTTGTGCAGCAACCGAAGTCCCTGCTTTCCGCTCTTCTCCGGGTGGAATTGCACGCCGAAGATGTTGCCCTTCTGCACTGCGGCGGTGAGCGGCGAGCCGTAATCCGTGTACGCTATGTGTGCCTGTTCATCGCTGACCTCAGCTTGATACGAGTGAGCGAAGTAGAAATGCTTCGCGGACCCCAGGCCCGAGAACAACTCCATATCCATATCCTCAGGGAATTCGACCAGGTTCCACCCCATATGGGGAATCGTCTGCTCCGGCGGGATGGGAACGACGTTGCCCCGGACCAAGCCGAGCCCTTTATGCGGACCGTACTCGAGACTCTGATCGAAAAGCAACTGGTGCCCCACGCAGATGCCGAGGATCGGTTTGCCCGCCGCGACGGCCTGCTTGACCGGCTCGGCCGCATCGCCCAGCGCCTCCATGGCGTAGCCGAACGCCGCCACGCCCGGCAGGACCAACCCCGACGCCCGCCCGATCTTCGCCGGGTCCCGGCTCAACTCGGCCTCGCAGCCGATGTGCCGAAAGGCGTTGCACACGCTCTTGACGTTGCCCACGTTGTAGTCAATTACCACGACCATGCCGAGAATCTACTCTTTCGATACTTCTGTCGTCAAATGAGAATACGTGATACGAAGGTTAAGGAGAAATGTTTTGCCGAAGTTGCCGCGCCGACCTATAATGCCGGCCACTTCAGCAGCCGCGTGGGGGGGCCGGCCCCTGTTTTTCAGTAGAGTTCCGGCCTGTGAATGACGATTCAAGGGTACCAGCGTACGCATAGCAGGAAGGCACCGATGTGTGGCATTGTAGCTTATCTGGGAAAGAAGGCGGCGCAGCCCATCCTCATCGAGGGACTCAAGCGCCTGGAATATCGGGGGTATGATTCGGCGGGGGTCGCGCTCCTGAGCAGCGGCGCGCTCCGTGTGAAGAAGACCAGCGGCAGGATCGGCGCGCTCGAGCAGATCCTGGACGCGCCGGCGGGCACGGATACGCTCGGCATCGGCCATACCCGCTGGGCGACGCACGGCGAGCCGAACACGATCAACGCCCACCCGCACCTGGACTACACGGGCAAGATCGCCGTCGTCCACAACGGGATCATCGAGAATTACAGCACGCTGAAGACGTGGCTCCGAGGTGAAGGCGTCGCGTTCACCAGCGAGACCGACACTGAAGTCATCGCCAACCTGATCGGTTACCTCTATGACAACGGCGGTGACTCAGACCGGCGCGAAGGGCAGGACAGCTTCGAATGGGCGGTCCAGCAGGCCCTGCGCAAGCTCCACGGAACGTTCGGCGTGGCCATCCTCTGCTCGGACATTCCCGGCACGCTCATCGGGGCCAAGCGGGGCAGCCCGCTGATTCTCGGCGTGGGAAGCAGCGAGTACATCCTGGCCTCCGACGCGGCGGCCATCGTCGAGCATACGACCCGCGCCATCTACCTGTCCGACAATGAGATGGTGATCGTTCAGCCCGACGGTTTCCACACTAAGACCATCGACAACATCGTCGTGGCGAAGGACCTCAAGCAGATCGAGTTCTCGCTCGACCAGATCGAGCTGGGCGGGTTCGAGCATCATATGCTCAAGGAGATCTTCGAGCAGCCGGAATCGCTCAGCACCTGCATGGGCGGGCGGATCGACCGGCAATGCGGGAAGATCCGTCTCGGGGGCGTTTCGGAGCATCTGCGGGAGTTGACCCGTTCGCGGAACATCATCATTACGGCCTGCGGTACGGCGTTCCACGCCGGCCTGGTCGGCGAGTTCCTCCTCGAACATCTGGCGAGAGTCCCCGTGGAGACGGAGTACGCCAGCGAGTTTCGCTATCGCAATCCGATCGTCGGCGACGGGACTATCGTGATCGCGATCAGCCAGTCCGGCGAGACCGCCGATACGCTCGCGGCTGTGGAGCAGGCCAGGGAGCGCGGCGCCACCGTCCTGGGCGTCGTCAACGTCGTCGGCTCCTCCATTGCCCGGGCGACGGATGCGGGGATCTACCTGCACGCCGGGCCGGAGATCGGCGTCGCCAGCACCAAGGCCTTCACCGCGCAGGTGGCGGTGCTGAGCATGCTCGCGCTGGAGCTGGGCCGCAGGCGGCACGTCAGCAGTGACGAGGCCGCCCGGTACATCGACGAACTGGCCCGCATCCCGGAGAAGATCAGCACGATCCTGGACCAATCGGAACACATCTGCGAGATCGCCGCCGCCAATATCGAGAAGGAGAACTGGCTGTTTCTCGGCCGGGGATTCAACTACCCGGTCGCGCTCGAAGGCGCTCTAAAGCTCAAGGAAATCAGCTATATTCACGCCGAGGGCCTGCCCGCCGCGGAGATGAAGCACGGCCCGATTGCTCTGATCGCCGACGGCATGCCGGCCGTCTTTATCGCGACGGCCGGGCCGCAGTACGACAAGATCATCGGCAACATCGAGGAGGTCCGAGCACGCGGCGGCAAGGTCATCGTCGTGGCCACCGAGGGCAACGAAGAAATCTGCGAGCGCGCCGACCATCTGATCACGATTCCCGAGGCGCCGGAGTTTTTCCAGCCGATGCTCACGGTCGTGCCGTTGCAGTTGTTGGCGTATCATGCCGCCGTGCTGCGCGGCCACGACGTCGACAAGCCGCGCAATTTGGCCAAGAGCGTCACCGTGGAGTAACGCTTCCATCGTTTCGAATTGGGGGCAAGGATGCCACAGTCTTCGAGACATATGTCATTGCGAGCGCAGCGCGGCAATCTCTTGGCCTCGCGATTTGTGAAACGTGCTTCGCGGGGTTTCACCCTCATCGAATTGCTCGTCGTGATTGCGATCGTCTCGCTGCTGCTCTCGGTCCTCGTGCCGTCGCTGCGCAAGGCGAAATCCAAAGCGCTGCGTGTGGCCTGTTCGCACAACCTCAAGCAGGTCGCGCTGGCCGTCGATTTGTACACGGGCGACCATGACGCCATGTACCCGTGTGCCCAGGACCCCGTCTCAACGCAGCCTCCCTATTGGCTGTGGATGGGCCGGGGCTGGCGGCGCTGGGTCGAGCCATACCTGAGCACGAGGATCGACGTGAACACGCCGTCGGTCCTGCTCTGTCCGGCCGACCGTACCGACCCGGCGCGATTCGAATCGACCAGCTACGCTTACTCCATGGCGTTCTACCACAGCCCCGAGCAGATCGATACGATGAGCCAGACGACTGATCTGTACTCGAATCCCCAGCCATCGATCGCGCAACGCGTCTCCGACGTGTCCTTCCCAGCCGCCAAGATCCTCTTGGGCGAATGGTTCAGCAACCACTACCCGGTGGAAGAGGAGAACGGCTGGTGGAACTGGCAAGGCTGCCGCGACTTCCTCTTCGCCGACGGCCATGTGCTCTTCCTGAAGGCCGAGCAGATCCGACCGGCCCGCGACGAGCTGCCCGACGCCAACCTGACCCTCCACGGCCTCAAAGGCCGCGACTACGCCCCCTGACACCGCGTCACGAACGACTCTACGGTATGTCATTCCCGCGAAGGCGGGAATCCAGGAACCCGCCGCATTTTCACGCATCTTCATACACAGGATGCCAACAGGCCGGACCGACGGCAGAACCGTAGACAGGACGATTGGGGCAAGAGCCTGCAAATCGTCACCGCATACTCCCTGTGACGTCTTCTTCATGACGTCACTGGAATTGCCGGGGCGATACGCATATAATCCCGTGTGTCGCTGAAGATCAAGTCTGCGATCAGTCGTTGGATTGTGGATGGACGGCGGTCAGACATTGACGCATAGGGAGTGACGACTCATGTGTACGCATTGCACTCGACGACAGCTTATCGGAGCGGGCGCCATCGGTGGGATCGCGCTGGCAACAGGTCACTGGGCGGCGGCGAGCGGCCCGTCGAGCCCGCCTCCGGCGCGAGACGCCAAGGTCCGAATCTGCGTGGTCATTGCCGGCGAACCGGCGGGCCGAAGCTGGGGCCTTTCCGAAGCGGATCTCGCGCCCATCATGAAGCGCCTCACCGAAGCGGAGAAGAACCTGGGCAACGTGGAGTTCGTCATCAGCCGGGTGAGCACCGCCGAACAGACCGCCCAGTTGCTGGACAAGGCCGGTCCCGATGCCCCCGTACTGGCAATCAGCGCCGACATCTTCGGCCTGAGCAACTTCAATAGTGACAACGCGGTGATGCCCGCCGTCTTCAAACAGGAACGGCCGGTGGCCGTCTTTCATATGCCGATCATTAGTGGGCACGACTGGTGTCTGGTGAATCCGTGGCGCGAGGAGGGACACCGCATCACTCTGTTCAACAGCAGCGACTACGGCGAGCTGGAACGAGCCGCGTCGTTACTCAGGGTCGTCCCGCTGTTGCGGCGGAGCCGGGTATTGGCCTCCCCGCCATTCAAGGGCACGCCCGAGGCTTACACGCCCGAGCAAGTGAAACAGCGGCTCGGCGTGGAAATGGTGGCCATCGCCGATGGGCGGTACGACGAAGTCATGGCCAACGTGGACGAGCGCGCCGCCGAGGCAAGGGCCAAGCAATGGCTTGACGAGGCAGAGGGTATCGTCGAGCCAAACCGCGAAGACGTCCTCAAGGCTGCGCGGGCCAGCCTGACCCTGGACCAGCTCATCGCCGAGAATCGCATTGATGGTCTGTGCGTTGGTACCTGCATGGGCTGGCTGCCGCGAGGTTTCCCCTGCTTAGGCTTTTCGCGCTTGAACGACCGCGGCATCCCCGCGGCCTGCGACGGAGATATGGACTGCCTGCTGACCATGCTGATCATGCAGTACGCGCTCAACCGGGCCGGCTTTCTCGGCAACGCCGGCGGCGTGGACACGGCGAAGAACGCCTTTCATCTGTCCCACTGCTCGGCCCCGCTGAGAATGGAGGGCCCCACCAGCCCGAAGGCGCCTTATCTGCTCCGCCGGCACGCCGAGGTTCGCGGCGGCGCGGTGACCGAGGTCCATTATCGCATCGGGCAGAAGGTCACCTTCACCAAATTGGTCCACCTCGACACCCTGCTGCTGTTCACCGGCACGATCATCGAAGTCCCGAAGGTCCCCAGCGGTGAAGAACGAGGCTGCCGGACGGAACTCGTGGCCGAAGTGGACGACGCCGAGAAGCTGTTGGCCAACTGGGGCGGCGGCGCGCTCGGCGCCAGCGCGAAGGACTACTACGCCTCTCTGCACCGCGTCGCCTATTACGGCGATCACACCCAGAGCATCCGCCACCTCGGCCACCTCATGGGCCTCAAGGTCGTGCAGGAAGGCTGACGCCCAGCCCTGACCTGGGCACTGGCAGTCTCTCAAGGGCGTTTGCAAGTATTTGTCAATAAAAGATTACCAGTTGCCACGCAGACACTTATGATGCTGGCCGAAGCGCAGCCGACGCCGCAAAGTAGGCGTCTGTTGCAGTATTTCACCGTGCGACGTCATTTTTTTCTTGAAATCCGCTTCTCTCAGCATAGCATGGCTAAAGTGGACTATTGATTGATGGCTTCTCTGGGAGATCTTATGCGGCCCTGTTGGGCCTGCATGATGCTGACAGGGACGGAATCTGGGTCGATGTTGCCCTGAATATCTGGGCGGCCAGGGCCGTCTGGGCTGTTCGCCGGGCCCGAATGCTGGAGGGCCGACTCACGAAGACTGAGGCAGCAACCTATCCCAGGAGCGGTCATCTGCCACGACACGCAGCGCAGACCACTCCATCGCAGGGGGCGCCAAAGCTTACGACCTGCGCACTGTCCAGGAACTGCTCGGCCACATAGACATTCAGACAACGATGATTTACGTACAGGTCTTGAATCGGGGGCCCGCCGGGGTTCGCAGCCCGGCAGACTTGCTTTGAACCGTGAGCGACCATGGGTGTTATACGGAAACCATATAATCAGTAGTTCGGGAACACAAGAAAGGAGAATTCAGACATGCAAGCACGGGGTCCACTCATGATGGAGCACCGTCTCATAGAGCGCATGCTCGCACTCGTCACGGACGCTCTCCAGCAGATTGAATCCACAGGCGCGGTCGATCCTCTTTTCGTGGACGCGACCGTTGATTTCATCCGCATCTACGCCGACCGCACGCACCACGGAAAGGAGGAAGACATCCTCTTTCCCGAACTGGACATGCGCGCGCTGTCCGCCGAGGACAGGCGCGTCATGAACGAGCTGGTCGAGGAGCACGTGTTTGGGCGGCAGACAACCAAAGCCCTTGTTGACGCCAACTCACGCTACCGGAACGGTGACGCGGCGGCGTTGACCGAGATCGCCGACAAGCTCCACACTCTTGTGGACTTCTATCCGAAGCATATTGCGAAGGAGGACAAAGTGTTCTTCCCGGCATCCAGAGCGTACTTCACCAAAGATGAAGACCAAGCCATGCTGGCGGAGTTCTGGGAGTTCGACAGGAAGATGATTCACGAGAAGTACAAGTCGCTGGTTGAGGGATTGAAGAGGGGACAATGAGTCCCGAACAACAGGCTCCAGCGGAACGCGTACAGATGGCCGCTTCGCGTCCGGCTTCCCGCGTCCGTTGAGCCTGGGCGTTGGCACAAGAAAGACGATGATGACTGAAGACAATCCAAGCAGAACCCTTCGAGGCAAGACGCTTTCCTCCGGTTGGGGCGAAGGCCAGGTGTTCATATACCGCGATGTCCTAACGCGCTTTGATGAGTTTTACGATATCGACGAGCTCCAGGTTGAAGAAGAACTGAAACGCCTGGATCGGGCTCTTGTGAGGATCTCCGACGACCTGAGTGTGTTAGCGAGCCGCGTGGAGAAGGAGATAGATGCGCAGCTGTCGGGTGTGTTCCATGCACACTTGGCCATGGTGCAAGACCCGAGCCTGAGGACTGAAATGGAGAAGGAGATCGGAGAGGAGTTGGTCAGTGCGGGGAGCTCGGTCAAGACGGTGTTCCGACGCTGGGAACGTCGGTTCCGATCCATGGAGGCTGAGGTGGCGAAACAGAAGGGCGATGACATGCGGGACTTGTCACGACGGCTCGTCTCTGCGCTGTCCGGCGTCCATGCGCATGCCTTGGCGGACATCCCCCGTGGAAGTGTGCTCGTGGCAAACCGCTTGTTGCCGTCGGACACGGTGTTCCTCGCACGGAATACGGCTGCCGCTGCTTTGCTGGAAGTCGGTGGCAAGGGCTCTCATGCTGCGCTCTTCGCTCGAGAAATAGGGCTCCCGTGTGTGGCTGGGCTCCCAGACCTCCTGGACACAGTGTCCGAAGGCTCATTTGCCATTGTCGATGCGGATGAGAGCCAAGCCACCATCAACCCGACCGAGAAGGAGAGGGAGGCGTTCCGCGCAAAGGGAAAGCAGCGGGAGCAGACAACCGCGCGGGCCCACGCCCGCGCGCGTGAGCCAGCTGTGACAGCGAGTGGCAAGCCAATCGCCGTTCTTGCGAACGTGGGGGACGGCGAAGACACGCAGGTCGCGGTCGACAACGGTGCTGATGGGGTGGGTCTCTATCGTCTCGAACAGACATACCTGGGGCGTCAGAGGCCCCCTACTATGGCCGAACTGCTTGAAGAAATGCAGAACACATTGCAGCCGGCCAAAGGTCTGCCCGTTTATGTCCGATTACTCGACGTTGGAGCGGACAAGCCGCTCCCCTTTCTTGAAATGCCACGAGAGAGCAATCCCTCATTGGGACAGCGGGGCATCCGTTTCCTTTTGGAGTACCCAGACCTTCTGCACACGCAGCTTGACGCATTGGTCCGGCTTTCATCAGATCATGATCTGCATATTCTCGTGCCAATGGTCACGCTGGCGCACGACATGCGCACCGTAAAGGAAGCGCTGAGGGACGCAGCAGCAAGAGCCAAGGCTTCGGGCCTGCCGAGACTTGGCACCATGATTGAGACCCCGGCAGCGGCGCTCGCCGCTGCTGAGATCCTGAAGCATTCAGATTTCCTGAGTTTCGGCACGAATGACCTCACACAGTACTCATTTGCGGCTGACCGAGAGAATGCAGCTGTTGATTTCTATTTCGATGACACCCACGACGTCATTTTTCGTCTGATAAGCATGGTCCATGATGATGTCCCCGGTGTGCCCCTATCGGTCTGCGGGGAATTGGCAGGTCGAACCGAAGCTACCTCCAGACTGGTTGAGTGTGGCATCTCTTCCCTGAGTGTTGTGCCCCCCTCCATCCCTGCGGTAAAGGAGGCTGTCCGCAACTGCGGCAGGGCATCATAGCCATGTGCCAACCATCGCATGGAGCGCTAGCCGGTTCCGCTGGCGCTCCTTCGGCGCTGGCTTACGCAAACCGTTCGGTAGTGCGCACGTCCTTTGCCACCGCAATCATGTTTGTTGTTCTACATCCACGTCTCTTCCCCTCACCCCGTAACGCCTTCCTGCCCCCTTATATCTTTTCCCTCAGATTGCCAAAGGAGCGGATGTTAATGCCAGAGACAGGGGCCGGGTTGCGGCTGCGGTCAGCGGCCTACGGCGAATGTTGCCTGTTCGCCGGCGCGGATTGTCAATGGCTCCTTGAAGCGGGTGTCGCCGAAGTTGCGGAGGGCGAAGCTGGACAAGGTCAGTTCGCCGTGCAGGACGGCGAGTTGGACTTCCATTTTGCGGCCGGAGCGGTCGATCGAGCAGGTGCCCCAGGCGTAGCCGTTGGACCAGAAATGTTCGCCCGTTTCGGGAGCGATGGTCATCGACCCTTCCACGGCGGAGTACTGGAAGCCGGTGAGGGCGAGGACGGCGGCCCAACTGGCCATGGCGCGGGCGTAATGGTGGCCGCACTCGGCCTCGTCGAACGGGCTGCGCTTGCGGCCGTCGTAGCGGTCGCGGATGTTCCGGATGCACCTGAGGCCGTCGTCCGTCTGGCCTTCGTAGAGCATGCCGACGGCGGCGGTGTATTCGAAACCCGTCATCACCTCGCTGAAGTAGGGGAAGGGATTGTTCGGCCGGTCCTTGGGATAGCTGGCCATCAATAGCACGGCTTCGTCGCCCAGGGCGAAGCTGCGCATGCAGTTGAAATGGTCGTAGAGATTCTCGCGGTAGTTGTATTTCATGATGCTGCGCAGCGTGGTGCGGACGTGGTCCCGCTCGACGAGGTAGCCCAGGCCGCAGACGTGCGCCATGAACTGGCCGACGAGCTGGTCCACGAGGCAGCCGGCGCCGAGCTGATAGTCCGGCTTGGTCGGGTTCTTCGCGCCCATGCCGACCAGCAAGCTCGCGGCGATTTGCGATTCGTCCTTCGGCGGCCGGATCTCATGTTCGTAGTACTCGCCGTTGAACAGGTGGGTATCGATCCATCCGCGGCCCTTATAGTAAAGCTCGCGACAGGCCGAGGCGAATTCCTTGTCGTCGAGGTGCTTGGCCATCTCCTCGGCCGCCCGCAGCGCGCCGAGATACCAGATGCCCATCTGTGGATTGGGGCCGTAGTACTCGACGTCCATGGTATTGTGCTGGCAGCCGTCCATCACCCCGTCCTTGTCGGCGTCCCAGCCGCCGGGGATCCAGCAGAACTCGACGGTCTTCTTCACGTGCGGCCACAGCGTCCGGAGCATCTCGTCATCGCCGGAGAGCTGCCAGTCGCGGTACATCTTCATGATGCAGCCCATCTGGCCGTCCGCGGCGGCCTTGTGAAATTCCTGGGCGCGCTCTAAGGGCAGGTTCACGCGGAAGCACATCATGCCCTCCTCATCCGTGGCGTGCGCGAATTCGACCTCCCGCATCTTCATCGCCAGCTCGCCGAACAGGAATGCCGTGGCCTGCTCGTAGTTCCAGACGTGCGTGCATGAGCCGTGACAGCAGCCCCCTCGGTTGCTGCAACCCTCGAAGCCATAGAACCGCCCGTCCTCGGTGCGGAAGCACGTCTGGGTCCGAAGCGTGCTGATGTTGAACAGGGCGGCCTCCTTGACGGGATCGGGCAGATCGCTGTCGCAGAACGCTTGCACGAACCGGATGGTCTTTTTCTCCAGCTCGTCGAGTTGCGGGGCGACTTTCTCGGCCACCTCCCATGCATCCTTGTAGAGAGTCGCATAGTAGTTGCCGATTCGGTCTTGCTCGTTGCCCTTGGGGGTCCACGTCGTGCGGTTGGGGAAGTGCCACGTAATCATGAAGGTCACGGACACGGCCTCGCGTGGCGGCAGCTCGACCGTGACGGCCAGCGAAGCCATCGGCGTATCCTCGTTCACGGCGTCGCGCTCATCAAGTCGGCCGTCAGCGCTGAAGTCGTCCCAGAAATCGAGAGCGGAACTGCCCCAACCGCCGGGAATCCAGGAGTTCCGATGCGTTATGCCCTCCGTCGCGGTGGTCGTCAGGGCGATGGTTCCCCATTGTTCCGCCCGTTCGGCGACGCCTTCGGAGCGCATGAAGATGCCGTGGACGTGCTCGCCCTGGCGGTACTGGTTGCGGTTGGCCTTGCCGCCGGTGGCGACGAGGTCTCCCTTCCAGTCTTTGGTCCGGCCGGAGCCGTCCATGCCGATGAAGTTGGGCAGGGACCCGCAGACGGAGACTTCGAGGGTCTCGTTCGTCTTGTTGCGCAGCGAGTACCGCAGAATGGCTACCGGGATTCCACTGGTCTCCGGAGCGGCCGGCACCAGCGGATTGAACGCCTCAAGGGTGACGTCGATCGGCATGTCCTGATCGTACAGTCTGACCTGCCCGAGCGGGTAGGCCGCTGCGAACCTGCACTGGCGAAATCGCGGCAGGCCGTGGTTCGCCACCGTGCTGCCGTGGCTGGCCTCGTACGCTGAGATATCGATCGGTCCTTCCAGGGCCCTGGCCTGTGCTTGCTCTGCGGGCCCTTTCACGAACACAGCGAAGAACGGGCCGAAGGAACCCCTCATCGGTATGAATCCTATGGCCGGTCGGTTCATGATCTCCCAATCGCGCAGATCGCCTCGGCCGCCGAGTGACACGGTGCCCGTCCCGATCCCGCCGAGCGGCAGCGCGATATTGGCCACGTGCTGCTGGTCGTATCGTCTCAGCACCGGCCAGCGTGTGGCCATCTCATCATCGAGGGCCACGGGTTGGATGCTGACACCGGCTTGCGCCCACAGAACTGAGGAAGAGCACAGGCAGGCTGCGACGACAACGTACGTGACAGAGAGAACGGCGTGTCGGTTCATGGTGTCCTCCCATGGTTGGAACCATCGGTTGCGCGGTCTTCTATTGGATGCCTAAGACGTCGGCCATGGCGTAGAGGGCGGGGGGCTTGCCGATGAGCCATTCGGCGGCGCGGAGGGCGCCGTGGACGAAGGTGTCGCGGGTGTGGGCGGTGTGGTTCAGGGTGATGGTTTCGCCCAAGGTGCCGTAGACAACCGAGTGAATGCCGGTGATGTCGCCGGCGCGGACGGCGTGCATGCCGATTTCGCCCTTCTGACGGAGGGCCTCTTTGCCGCTTCGGCCGTGGATGAGGCTGTCCGGGCAAGTTCGGCCGGTCGCATCGCAGATTCTCTGGGCGAGCGTCAGGGCGCTGCCACTCGGGGCGTCCTTCTTGAATCGGTGGTGCTGCTCGATGATCTCGATGTCGTATTCGGCGCCGAGCATCGCCGCGGCCTTGCCCACCAGGGCGAACAGGACGTTCATCCCCACGCTCATATTGGTGGCGTAGACGATGGGGATGGTCTTGGCCGCGGCCTGTATTACCTCCTGCTGTCCGGGGCTCAACCCCGTCGTTCCCATAACCAGGGAAACGCCGTTCGCGAGGCAGTTGCCGATCGTGCTGTCGGCCGCCTCGGGGAGCGAGAAGTCAATAGCGATCTCCGCGCCGGCCGGCCAGGATTCGCCCAGTGCGACGTTGAGGCGCTCGATTCCGGCGAGTTGGCCTGCGTCCTTGCCTATGTCCGGGTGATTTGCGTTTTCCACGGCCCCGGCGATCTCAAATCGGCCGGATTCGGCGGCCAGCGCGATGATCCGGCGACCCACCCGGCCGCCCGCACCTACAACCACCAGCTTCGGTTTCATCTGCATCTCCTCGAAAATCCAATGAACGCTGTCTGCCGCAGAGAATATAGCCGGAACCTCTCGGTTTGACAAGCTGAAGGCGAACGCAAACGGTGGAGGAGTCCTACTATGTGACGTGCCCCTCCCCAACATCTTGGCGGGCCAATGCGGGCGGGCCCTACATGTTGGGCTCGCCGCCTCGTTGGGGCAATTGAAGGATTCCTGCTGTGAGGATCCTGCGGCCGGGCATGCGGGTACGGAAAACGCTATCAGCAGATGAAAACCGCTTTTTATCGGAGGTGTATCGCCGTCTCGGCCCAGCGGAAGTCTGTGATGATCCGGTGCAAAAAGGCCAAAATCTGCAAAAAAGTTATTGCTACCAGCAGGTATGACGATTATTATAACAGCTTCGATGATAATGAGCTAATGGCTACCACAGCTATGAGCACAGGCCGAAAGGTGCAGGAAATGGTTGTCGAATGGACGTGTGAACAGTGCAGCGGCGCGAGCATATAAAGCCCATGAGACGCTGCGTTTGCGCACAGATAGCGGCTGTGGAATCGATGTTTCTGCTTCAATGTCGTAGTGCCGGCGAGGTTGAGGATGAGGTTTGGCTTTTTGGCCAGGTCGAAGGGTCAGACGGCTATCGGAGGCGACTGATGTAGACGCAAGGGCAGATGACAACCTCAGTCTGGCACGGGCGTTATTGAAGTGGAAACTGCGTAGGTTTCCACTTTTTTGTTGGTCTTTTGGAGATGACGTTTGGTGGGCGGAATCGGGGTTGAAGGATCGAATCGGTGATCCTCGCACGGCGTGCCTTTGTTGAGCGGCGATCTCAGTTGTAGAGAGAGAACAGGATCATGAACCAGGAATTGTTGAGAATTGTAGAGAACATAGCGCGAGACAAGAACATCGACAAGGAGTCGATCTTCGCCGACTTGGAGGAGGCGATGGTCTCGGCGGTTCGCAAGCATTTCGGTGATGCCGAAAGCGAGATCCTCGTTCAAATCGATAGAAGCACAGGCAAGGTCAGCGCGTTCAAGGACAGCCAGCCGATCGACATCAAGAGGCTGGGGCGGATTCCAGCCCAGACGGCCAAGCAGGTCATGATCCAGAAGATCCGGGCGGACGAGAGAGACAGTATCTATAGTGAGTTCGTACAGCGGAAAGGCCAGCTCGTCAGCGGCGCCGTGGTTCGATACGAGGGCGGGACGCTGGTGATCAATCTGGACCACTGGACGGAGGGCTTCATGCCGAAGGGCGAGCAGATCATGGGCCAGACGCACCGTCCCGGCGAGCGGATCCGCTGCCTGATCCTCGACGTGAAAGAGACGGCCAGTCAGGTCAAGATCATCCTCTCGCGAACGCACCCCGATTTCATCCGGCGGCTGTTCGAGTCGGAGGTCCCCGAGATTGCCGAGGGGATCATCGAGATCCGGGCCCTGGCTCGGGAGGCGGGGTATCGAAGCAAAGTCGCCGTGACCTCGTACGATGACAAGGTCGACCCGGTGGGAGCTTGTGTCGGCGTTCGCGGCAGCAGAATCAAGAATATCGTTGACGAGCTGGGCGGTGAGAAGATTGACATCGTCCGGTGGAATGATTCGTCCCAGATCCTGGTGGCGAACGCCCTGATGCCGGCCAAGGTCAGCGAGATTGCCCTGTGTTTCGAGTTGGGGCGGGCCACGGTCGTGGTGGAAGAGGACCAGTTGAGTCTGGCCATCGGCAAGCACGGACAGAACGTTCGGCTGGCCGCACGACTGACGGGCTGGGATATCGATATCCTGACGCCCGATGAGTACAACCAGGGCATTGAGCGGCTGGCTACCTGTGTCAAGAGTGTCGACGGGGCCGATGATATTCTGGTGGACAAGCTCATCGCGCTGGGCATCATCTCCGTTCTCGATCTTGATGATGTCGGGCCCGAGCCGATGGTCAGCGAGCTCAAACTGGAGTTGGATCTTGCCCAGAAGCTTGTTGAGGCCGCGGACCGGGAGGCCAAGGCCCTGACGGCTGAAGCGGACCAGAAGCAGGCGGAGAAGCAGTTGACACAGCAGACAAAGACAGTGGACACCATGCATGGTGAGGAAGCACAAGAGTAACACGTGGAGGTTTCTTGGCTACTACAAGAGTTTACATATTGGCTCGTGAGCTTGGTGTGAAGAGCTCAGCGATCGTGAAGAAGTGCCAGGATGAAGGACTGGGCGTCAAGAACCACATGGCGACCATCTCCGCAGGATTGGCGGCCACGATCCGGGAATGGTTCAGCGAGGGAGAGAACGTCACCACCATAGAGACGGCGGATAAGGTCGATCTCAAGGAGGTCCGGGTCAAGCGCAAGCCCCGGCGTCGGGAGGCGGCACAGGCCGGCGCGGAGTCGGTTGGGGAAGAGACCGAAGTATCCGTGATGGAGGTGGACGAGGAAGAGACCCTGACCGAGCCGATGGTGCAGCAGGAGGAGCTTCTCGAAGAACAGCCGCCGGTGCAGGTGCCGGAGACGGAGGCCGCGGTGGCCGAGCAGGAGCCGGTGGTGCCCGTGGTGGCGGCGCCGGAGGAGCTGCCGCCCGAGGAACCCCAAGTGGAGGTGCAAGAGCCTCCGAAGCCGGAAAAGCCGAAGGAGCCCGAGGTGGTTCTGCCCGCCGGACCGATGCTCGAAAAGCCCAGACCGGCGAAGTTGAGCGGACCGCAGGTGGTCCGTGTGGAAGCACCCGAGCCTCTGGAGCGTCGGCGGCCCAGGGGCAAGCCCCGGTACGATGCACCCGTTACCCAGCCCCTGATGTACACGGGCAAGGATAATGAGTCATCGGGGTCGGCGGTCGGTGACAAGAAGGGGGGGAAGCAGCGGCATAAGGACCGTACGCATGGACGGCGAAAGGAGGAAACGGACGAGGGCGCCAAGAAGACCAAGGTGCATAAGAATTGGCGTCAGAGGGATATCGAGGAGAGGCAGGCTCGATTGAGTGCTGCCGGCGGAGAGGGCCTGCGCCTGCGGCCGACGCGCCGAATCGCCGCCAAGTCGCAACGTGAGGCCGCCGCCCCGGCCAGGCCCAAGAAGGCCGTTGTCAGCGAGCCAATCCTGGTGAAGGATCTCTCGGCTGCGCTGGCGGTAAAGGCGACGGATATCATCACCAAGCTGATGCAGCAGGGCGTTATGGCTACGGCCAACCAGTCGATCAGCAACGACGTGGCGGAACTGGTCGCCCTGGAGTTCGAGACGGAACTGGTCGTTGAGCGGAAGGCCCTGCTGGAGGAGGAGATCCGCAAGGAGTTCGACGAACGAGAGAGGGAGCATCTGACGAGACGGCCGGTGGTGGCGGCGATGCTGGGCCACGTGGACCATGGCAAGACAAGCCTGCTGGACCGGATTCGATCGACAAAGGTCGCCGCCGGTGAAGCGGGTGGGATTACCCAGCACATCGGGGCCTCCCAGATAAGCTGGGACGACAAGACGGTGACTTTCCTCGACACGCCCGGCCATGAGGCGTTCACAGCCATGCGGGCTCGTGGTGCGAATATGACGGATATCGTCGTTCTGACGGTTGCGGCCGACGACGGCGTTATGCCTCAGACCGTGGAGGCAATCGCGCACAGCAAGGCGGCCGGTGTGGCGATTGTGGTCGCCCTGAATAAGATCGACCTGCCGGGCTGCGACATCAATCGGATTTACGCGCAGTTGTCGGAGCACGACCTGGCGCCGACGGAGTGGGGCGGCCAGACAGAAGTGGTCAAGACCAGCGCCGTGACCGGCGAGGGAATCGATGACCTGCTGGAAGCACTGGATTACGTGGCCGAATTGCAGGAGTTGAAAGCCGACGACATGATCCCGGCCATGGGATGGATCGTGGAGGCGAAGATGTCGCCCCAGAAGGGTCCGGTGGCGACTCTTCTGATCAAGGAAGGGCGACTCTCGAAGGGCGACGTGGTCCTGGCGGGCAGTACGTATGGCCGAGTCCGGACCATGACGGACAGCTACGGCAAGAAGGTCAAGGTCGCCACGAGCTCGATGCCGGTGGAAATCGCCGGCCTCAATGACGTTCCCCAGGCGGGCGACCGGCTCTACGTTCTGGATGACATCAACCGGGCGAAGGCCGCCGCCGAGGAAGGCAGGCTGCGTGCGCGTCAGAAGTCGCTGGCGGAGCGAACCCAGGTTACCATGGACAACCTGTTCAGCCAGATCGAGGCCGGAAACGTCAAGGAACTGAACCTGATCATCCGCGCCGACGTGCAGGGCTCGGTCGATGTGCTGAAGAAGTACCTGTCCGAGTTGAGCACGAGCGAGGTGCGGCTGAATGTCCTCCAGGCGATGCCGGGGGGCATCACGGAAGGCGACATCCTTCTCGCCGAGGCTTCCAATGCGATCATCATCGGCTTCAATGTCGTGGCCGATGAGCACGCCGCGCGGGTGGCCGAAGCCGAGGGCGTGGATATCAGGCTGTACAACATCATCTACCGCATCACGGAGGACCTCCGGAAATCGATGGCCGGTCTGCTCGAGCCCGAGGAACAGGAGCGTTCGCTCGGCCGCGCGACGGTCAGAGCCACTTTCAAGGTCTCCCGGATCGGTACGGTGGCCGGCTGCTACGTCGGCAGCGGTGTGGCCGCCAAGAACGCAAAGGCACGCTTGATCCGAAACAACATCGTCGTCAGGGACAAAGTGGCGATCGAGTCACTCAAGCATTTCAAGGATGACGTGCGCGAGGTCAAGGCAGGATTTGAGTGTGGCATCAAGCTGGCCGGCTTTGATGATATCAAGGTCGACGATGTCCTCGACTTCTACGAGATCGTCAAGGTGGCCAGGACCCTCGGATCCTGAGATGGGTGGATCGTGCCGCCCGGAAGGAAGGACCCCGATGCCGACCCGAAGGCAGGAAAAAGTTGCCCGCGTGATTAAAGAGGTGGTCAGCGAAGCCATCGCCCATCATTTGAGCGATCCGCGGATCACGGGCTTCGTCAGTGTCACGCGGGTGGAAGTGACAACGGACATGCGCGGTGCGGATGTGTATCTGAGCCTCTTCGCCTCGGCTGAGGGTGCAAGGGACAGGACTTTTGCCGCGATCACGCACGCCAGGGCGAAGATTCAGTCCTATCTGGCGGATGCGCTCGAGAGCAAGTTTTGTCCGGTGCTGCGTTTTCATGAGGATGAGCAGTTTCGCAAGACGCTGGAGACCATGCGATTGATAGACCAGGCGGCAAGTGAATATCAGCACGAGGAAACCGAGCCGCACCAGTGAAGCCGTTTGTTCGCCGACCGGCGGCGCGTTTCGGATTCACGTGTGACTGCCTTTTTGCTTTGGGTATATGATGTCGCCGATCTGCGGCGGTGTCTGGAAGGGCCATGAAGAATAGCAGGGAATATGCTCAACGATTGCGAAAGCTGTTTCGGGGGTTGAAACGCGTACATCCCAAGGTGGAGAGGACCCCCTTCGACGATCCGGCGGAGGCATTAATCTGCGGGGTCATCAGCGAGAATATGCGTGAGTCGTCGGCCCAGAAGGCCCTCAAGGAGATCGCGGAGGCCTTCGTGGATTGGAACGACCTCCGGGTCTCCCAGAGCGAAGAGATCGTGGATGTGTTGGGCGAGGACACGGCCTCCAGCCGGGCCACGGCCTTCGCCCTCACGGCCGCCCTGAGGGGGATCTTCGACGAGCATCACAAGATCAGTCTCCAGGCCCTGAAGAAACTGGGGAAACGACCCGCCAGGCAGGGGATCGAGAAGATCGAGGGGGTCAGTCGTTTTGTCGTCAATTACTGCATGCTGACATCGCTGCAGGCCCATGCGATCCCCCTGACGAGAGGGATGATCGAGTATCTCAAGCAGAATGAGGTCATTGACACGGATGCGGATGCGCAGGACATAGAAGGGTTTTTAACTCGGCAGGTCGCCGCCAAGGACGCGTACGAATTCTACGCTCTTCTGCGGCGGGAGAGCGAGTCCCCGAAGTTGAATCACAGGAAAGCCAAGCCGCGCGCGAAGCGCAGGAAGGCGACCAAGGCGAAGAAGTAGAAGGCCAGCCGTAACGGGAGCGGGGCCTGCTAATGAGAGTGGATTTGAAATCCAAGGAATGAACGTGACTTCAGAACGAATTCTAAAACTCGGCCTTCCTGCGGGAAGCCTGCAGAGGGCGACGATTGAGCTGTTCGACAAGGCCGGGCTGCATATCTCCGATTCCAGACGCAGCTACTTCCCTGCGATTGATGATGGCGAGATTCAGCCCGTCTATCTGCGGGCCCAGGAGATGGGCCGCTACGTGGGCGACGGCGTCCTCGATGCCGGTATCACCGGCTTTGACTGGATCATGGAGAACGGCTGCGACGTCGTGGAGGTCTGCGAGCTTGCCTACAGCAAGGCGACCAGCAATCCGACGCGGTGGGTGCTGGCCGTGCCCAGCGAGTCGTCGGTGACCCGGCCCGAGGACCTGGAAGGAGGCATCGTCGCCACCGAGCTCGTCGGCGTCACGAAACGTTATTTCGAAGACAAGAACGTCCACGTGAAGGTCGAGTTCAGTTGGGGCGCTACGGAGGTCAAGGCTCGCCTCGTCAATGCCATCGTTGAACTGACGGAGACGGGCACGTCATTGCGCGCGAACAACCTGCGGATCATCGATACGGTGATCGTCTCCACCACACGTCTGATCGCGAATAAGGATGCCTGGCAGGACGACTTCAAGCGCGAGAAGATCGAGAATTTGTCCATCCTGCTCCAGGCGGCGATCGAGGCGCGCAGCAAGGTCGGTCTGAAGATGAACGTCCGGAAGGCCGACCTGGATTCCGTCCTCAACGTCCTGCCGGCCGAGAAGAGCCCTACGATCTCGAGTCTGGCGGATTCGGAGTATGTGGCCATCGAGGTGATCATCGATGATAACGTGGAGCGGTCTTTGGTCCCCGCCCTGAAGCGGGCGGGAGCTTCCGGGATCATCACGTATCCATTGAATAAGGTGATTCACTGATCGATTCACGGCGGGATGGTGGTGTATCTCCAAAGGGTTCACAGACAATGTATTTCTCTACGCCAGACGAGCCGTCCCCCGCGTCAATGGCTCGGTCTAATGGTTCCGGCTGGAAAGCAGTAACGATGCGGAAATCGAGGAGAGCCCGAATGAACAAGCCTACATCCGTTCCATTTGCACTCTTGCTGTCTGTGTCCTGCGTTCTTCTGATCCTGGGCACGAGCGGGGTATTGTTGGCACAGGCCTCGGAGGCGTCGGACAAGAAGGCGGACGACCCTAACGATAAGTCGGTCGCACCGGTCGTGGAGGAAAAGACCACAGTCGTGGTCGCCAAGATCGGAGACTACGTCATCACGAAAGACGAGCTGAGTGAGAAGCTGGTGCAGGAGATCCGACCTCGCGAGGGAGCCCCTCTTGACGAAGCCAAACCGGTGACCGCTGAGGCAACGCTTCGCCAGATGGTTGCAGACAAGGCGATGATTATGGACGGCCGCAAGCGTGGCTTGCAGAACGATGAGATGATCCACACCAGTGTCGAGAAATTCGAGCACCAGAAGCTTGTGGGGATGCTCTTGCAGAAGCAGCTCGGCGGCAAGGTGTCGGTTGATGAGTCGCAGGTGAAGCTGGCGATGAAGGCGAACCCCAAACTGACTCGCGAACGGGCAACCATGCTCCTGCAAAGGGCCGTTGCCTCGCGCCTCGTGGAGCAATACTACAACGAGCTCGTCAAGAAGTTTGAGATGAAGAAGGTGGAGGAGAACTTCGCGGAGACGGCAAAGATCCACCAGCGACTCCTGGAACGGCCCGCCGAGCCGCGCCGGGCGAGCGAGTACTGGATCAAGAACAGTCAGATCCGCGAGGAGCTTTCGGAAAAAGAAAAGGGTCTCGTGCTGGCGACGTACAAGGGGGGGCGTGTCACGGTCAAGGATTGGTTCCGTGTGTTGGGCGACATCGTTCCACCTCGGCGGCCGACCGACCTGAACACGCCGGAGGGAGTCGAGAAGCTGCTGGATCAGGCGCTGCGGACCCCCATCTTTGTTGCCGAAGCGAGGGCTCGCGGCTACCACCGGGACAAGACACTGCGAGAAGAAGTCCGCAAGCTCGAAGACCAACGCGTGTTCTACAAGGCCCAGGAGGAGAAGACCAAGGGCATCGAGGAGCCGACGGTCGAGGAGATCAAGGCTTGCTTCGAGCAGAACAAGGAGAAGTTCGCGAGCGGCGCTACCCTGAAGGTGGATCAGATCTGGTGCAAGGATTTGCCGACGGCCGAGAGCATCAAGCGGAAGCTCGATGAGGGCGCGGACTTCCAGAAGCTCAAGGAAGAGCACTCTCTGCAGAAGGTCGATCCGCGCAACGTATCCGTTCGCGGCGAAGGGCTCTTCTGGCCCGAGCTGTCAAAGGGCGATCCGAATCAGGTCCTCGGCCCCCTGAAAGGGTTCCACGGCCAAGGCGTCAAGTGGCGCATCGTCAAGGTCATCGAGAAGACCCCACCCCAAGAGGTGGAGTATTCCGACCAGCTTGCCGACCGCGTCAAGTGGGCGCTCATGAGCCAGAAGAGGCAGAAGGCACTGGACGACTATCGCAAGAAACTCCTTGAGGAGTATCCATACGAGATCTTTGGCGATAGAATCAAGGGGTTGGATCCGGTGGAGCTCGCCATGAAACAAGAGGACCAATGAGCCGCCGTGTGCGGCAAAGCTCCACATGCCGGCGATCGATGGATTCTCGGGCGACGCCGTGAATGGATTCTTGTATAGGCGACCCTGAAAATGGTTTTTACGCTGCACAGGTACATATTCCGGGAGTTGCTCCGGGTGTTCATCCTGGCCACGGTCGGGCTGACGCTGATCCTGAGCCTGGGCGGGATCCTGCGGCCCGTGCAGGAGTACGGCGTCGGGCCGCAGCAGGTATTGCACATCCTCCTCTACTTCATGCCGATTACTCTGACGTTTGTGCTGCCGATGGCCGCGTTGTTTGCCTCGGCGCTGACCTACGGGCGATTCGCCAGTGACAACGAGTTCGATGCCTGCCGGGCCAGCGGGATCGGCATTCCGACGCTGGTCTATCCCGGGTTCGTGCTCGCGATCCTGGTGGCGATCGCGAACCTGCTCCTCAGCTTCCATGTCATGCCTTACTTCGTGCGCTTGGCCGAGAAGTCTCTGAAAGCCGATGCCAAGCAGATCCTCTTTCGCAACATTCAGCGCAGGGGCTTCTACGGTCCGCCGACGGACGGGAGACACCAGTATCTGATCTATGCAGACCACGCGGATTTGAAGGCCGATACCCTGTTCGGTATCGTCGTGGTGCAGGCCGGGCCCGAGGGCGTCAAGAGAATCATCACTTCGGAAGTCACCCGGGTGCAGTTTGATCCCCACGACAAGTTCAACGAGGTCCACCTGACGACCTACAGTGCCAAGCAGATGGGCCAGGCGGACGATCTCTGGGGCGAGATCGGCACGGCGTCGTTCAAGCGCGAGTTCGGCTCCCTGCTGGGCGACGACATCAAGTTCAAGAGAATCCGTGAGATGAAGCAGATCCGCGGGAATCTCATGCTGTTCGATCCCATTGCCAGGATGGCCCACGGGATCTATGCACAATTGGCCACGGAAATGCTCGCTCTGGATATCAGGCGGAAGTGGGCCGCTTCGCAGGCCGGCTTCTATGAGCTCAAGGGCGATCCTCACTCCGTGCGGCTCTCTGCGGCCGGATGCGTGCTGGAAGAGGAAACGTGCATCACGCTGATGCCGCCCATCCTTGTAGAGGAGTACGACAGCGCCTCGGGCGAACGTCTTCGGAGACTGCAGTGTGAGAAGGCCGAGATTCGTGTGGAGGAGGCCGGCAGGGAGCTTATGTTGAGTCTCGATCTGCACAGCGCGCGGGTCGAAGAGACCGGGCAGTTGCACGTGCGGCCCATTATCAAGAACCTGGTTTTGCCCGAGGAGATGAAACAGCGCCTGACCAGCGGGCCCATTCTTCATGTCATTGCGCCCGATAGCGTGGCATCCATCCTGGGGACAAAGCCGGGGCCGATACTGGCCAGGCAGCAGAGAGCCCTCGTCAAGGAGGTCACCGATACGCAGGTGGATATCAGGGCCGAGATCAACTCCCGGCTGGTCTTCGGGATCGGTTGTCTTCCGATGATCCTGATCGGGATCGGTCTGGGCGTCATCCAGAGAGGCGGTCATTTGCTCAGTGCGTTCGGTGCGAGTTGTCTGCCCGGCGCCGTGCTGATCATCGCGATCATCAGCGGCAAGAATATCACGAAGAACGTCGGCGCCGAAGGCCCGTCCGGAATCCTTGTGATGTGGGGCGGGCTCGCGTTCCTCGTCTTTCTGACCGCCGTGATCTACCGGAGGCTGGTGCGGGCCTGACGGCGGGGCCCGTGTGAGAGAGAGCCATGAAGAGATTGGATCGATACATCGCGAAGAACTTTCTGATCGGGTATATCATCGCGTTCTGCGTCCTCATCGGGCTGCGGATCATCATCGATCTGTTCGTGAACCTGGACGAATTCGCCGAGCATTCGGAACTCGGCACATGGGCCGTCGTCAAGAACATCATCACGTTCTACGCACTCAACACCACGCTCTACTTCCGCGATATCGCCGGGGTGATTACCGTTGTCGCTGCCGCCTTCTCATTGGGCAAGATGGTTCGGGCCAATGAGCTGGTCGCGATGATTGCCTCCGGCGTCAGCGCCAAGCGGATCATCGGGCCGATCCTCGTCCTGGCCATTTTGCTCACGGGATTGTCCATCGCCGACCAGGAGTTGCTGATTCCGTCGATCAGCGACAAGCTCGTGCGGGACGAGGACGACATTCCCGGCCAGGAGTCCTACGCCGTCTGGTTCATGGCGGATGGGAACGGCTCGCTCATCTGTTCCCCGCAGTACGACGTGGAGACCGCCACGTTCCACGGCGCCACCATCATCACGCGAAAACCCACCGACAGGCCGGGCGTATGGGAAGTCACCGGACGCATCTCCGCCGATTCCGCGAGCTATGACGAAGGAACCGGGAACTGGAATCTCACCAACGGCATCTATATTAGCACGGACTCCGCTGATGAACCCACCTCGGTGGCCTCATATCGTGCGCGTGACCTTCTTCCGAAGGATATCGCCGTTCGCCGAAAGGTCGGCTATAACGCACTGCTGAGCTCGCGACAATTGGCCGTACTGGCGGCCGAGGAGACAAAGATCAAGGATGTCGCCGAGATCCTCGCTCAGAAGCACTTCCGCATCACGGACCATATTATCAATCTGACGATGCTCATGGTGAGCCTGCCCGTGCTGGTCTGCCGCGACCCGAGAACGATGAAGTCCGCCATCATCATCAGCTTCGCCCTGACGGCGGCCTGCTTCGTCACCACCTTCGTCTGCAAGATGCTCGCCACGGAAATCATCTTCGCCGGCCGGGTCATGCCCGAGCTCTGGGCCTGGCTGCCCGTCTTTATCTTCCTGCCCGTCGCCTTCATCGAGCTCGATTCGATGCGAACGTAGCATCCATCCTGCGTCTGTGCTCACTTCTTTGCCTGTGACGCGACGGCTTGGCAGACTTCCTTGTTGATCCGGACGCTGCACCAGTGCTGGCCGCACATCGAGCAGTAATCCGCCGAGCGAAGCTCCTGCGTTCCCATCTCCCGACACGCTTCCTGGTGCATCCGGTCGGCGGTCGCGGGGTCGAGCGACGTGGCAAGGTGCGTCTCCCAGTCCAAGTTGCTTCTCGCCGCGCTCAGCGTCCTGTCCCGGTCGGCGGCGCCTTTGAGCCCGCGCGCGACATCGCCTGCATGACCGGCGATCTTGGCCGCGACGACGCCGGCCCGAACGTCGTCGGCGTTCGGCAGTCCAAGGTGCTCACGCGGGGTGACGTAGCACAGGAACGACGCCCCGTAATAGGCCGCGGCACAACCGCCGATCGCCGAAGTGATATGGTCGTAGCCGGGGGCGATGTCCGTCACCAACGGACCCAGCACGTAGAACGGCGCGCCGTGACAGATCTCCTGCTGGATCTCCATGTTGTACTGAATCTGGTTGAAGGGGACGTGGCCGGGGCCTTCGACCATGACCTGGCAGCCCCTCTCCTGGGCGCGCTGGGTCAACTCGCCCAGCGTTCGCAGCTCCGCGATCTGCGCTTCGTCGGTGGCGTCGGCGGTCGCGCCCGGTCGCAGCCCGTCGCCAAGCGAGAAGCACACATCGTACTCAGCCATGATATCGCACAGCTCGTCGAACATCTCGTACAGGGGGTTCTGCCGGTTGTAGTGCAGCATCCACTTGGCCAACAGCGCCCCACCCCGGCTGACGATCCCGGCCACTCGCTTCTCCACCAGCGGCAGATGCTCGCGCAGCACGCCGGCGTGAATCGTGAAGAAATCCACACCCTGTTTCGCCTGCTTCTCGACGGTGTGCAGGATGATGTCCCGATCGATGTCCTCGACGCTTCTGCCTTCGATGACCTGGTAGATGGGCACGGTGCCGAACGGGACCGGACAATGCGCGAGCAGCTCGACGCGGATGGCGTCGAGGTTGCCGCCGGTGCTGAGGTCCATGATGGCGTCGGCGCCCACGGCCAGGGCGGCCTCCATCTTCTCGATCTCCGCTTGCACGGACGACCGCACGCTGCTCGTGCCGATATTCGCGTTGACTTTGGTCCGCAGCGCCCGCCCAATGCCTGCCGGACGCAGATTGCTCTTCAGATGAGCCTTGTTCGCCGGTATCACCAACCGGCCGGCGGCGACTTCGTCGCGAACGAGCTCGGGTCGCACGCCTTCGCTCTCGGCGACCTTGCGCATCGCTTCCGTGATCGTCCCGGCCCGGGCATCCGTCAATTGTGTCGTCATGGCTTACAGCTCCTCGTGCCAATAAAAAAATCGCTCCTGCGGGAAGCGATTTGCCGGCCGAAACCAAACTATCCATCGCTTTCCTACGCAGGCGTAGCGGCCCGGTGCAACATCCGGCGGCACTTCGCCCTGCGGAAATCGCGGACCAGGCGGTTATCCTGATCAGGTTCGGAGGGTGTTCTCTCAGGCCCGCACCCGGGCCACCCCTAGCGACCAAGCCTCATTGTACAAGGTTTCGGTGGTTGCGCCCATGCAAATCTCCAGCCGGTCGGATGGCGGAATGACAGAATGTTGCCGGCAATTGGCTGGACGCCGCGCGGGCAGGGGCATACGATGGGCGGGAGTTGGTGTTCTGTGGGGCAAGGACCCCGAATCTGGATAGTGTCGCGAGGGTACGGGGTGTGGTTAGTCGAAGAGGGTTTCTGCGTTCTGTCGGGGCGGGGGCGTGTGCGGCGTTTCTGCCGGGGCATGGACTTCGGGCGGAGCGTCGAGCGGACAGGCCGAACATCATCCTGTGCATGGCGGACGATCTGGGCTGGGGCGACCCCGGGTTCAACGGCAATTCGGTCATCGAGACGCCGAATCTGGATGTTATGGCCAGGGCGGGGCTGCGGTTCACGCGTTTCTACTCGGCCGCACCCGTGTGCTCACCGACGCGAGGCAGTTGCCTAACGGGCCGGCATCCCTATCGCTACGGCGTGTTCTTCGCCAACGTGGGCCACTTGCGTGACGAGGAGGTGACGCTTGCGGAGGTACTCAAGTCACAGGGTTACGTGACCGGTCACTTCGGCAAGTGGCACCTGGGGACGCTGCTGCCCGATTACTCCGGGAAGGGTCCGGGGCGGACGCCTCAGAAGAATTACATGACGCCGGGTATGGCCGGTTTCGACGAATGGTTCTCGACCGAGTACGCCGTGGCGACCTGGAACCCGTACGATCCAGAGAACTTCCATGGCAAAGGCTGCGATGTCCGGGCCCTCTACTGGCACAACGGAACGAACATCACCGAGCCGCTGGAAGGCGACGATTCCCGCATCATCATGGACCGGGCCCTGCCATTTATCCGACGGACTGCGAGGGAACGGAAGCCGTTCTTCGCCGTCGTATGGTTTCATGCGCCGCACGCCCCCGTCGTGGCCGGGCCCAAGTACAGGCAGATGTATGCCCAATACAGCGAGGGCGAGCAGCACTACTACGGCTGCATCACGGCGATGGATGAGCAGGTCGGCCGCCTTCGCGACGAGCTGCGGCGGTTGAACCTCTCGCACAATACGATGCTGAGGTTTTGCAGCGACAACGGGCCCGAGGGCAAAGACGGCAAGCAGGGCCGTTTCCGTGGCTCGGCCGGACCGTTCCGCGGACGGAAGCGCAGTCTCTTCGAGGGCGGCATACGCGTGCCGGCACTGCTGGAATGGCCCGGCCGGATCGAAGGCGGGCGAGTGACGGGCTTGCCTTGCTGCACATCCGACTACTATCCGACGATCCTCGATGCACTTAGCGCCAAGGTACAACAGCAGCCGGAGCCTGTCGATGGCATCAGCCTGCTTGCCCTGCTCGACGGCGGGGTCGAGCAACGTCCGTCGCCGATTGCCTTCGAATCAAGAAAGCAGGTAACCCTCATCTACAACGTCTACAAGCTCTACAGCGGCGACGGCGGCAAGACTTGGCAGTTGTTCGATATGTCGGCCGACCCAGGCGAGACGAAGAACCTGTCCGATGAGAGGCCCGCACTGGTGGAGGCCATGAAGGCGAAGCTCGATGCATGGCGGGGATCATGCAAGCGAAGTTTGGCGGGCGAGGATTATCTTCCCCAGTGAAGAAAGGAGCCAGGATGGAACAGAGTCGAAGAGCGTTTTTGAAGACGGTGGCGGCGGGGTCGGCGGGGATGTTGTCGGTGGTGAGTGGGTGTGCGTCGTGGGGGCGGCAGGCGGCCAGTAAGAGGCGGCCGAATATCCTTTTTATTATGACGGACGATCATGCTTCCCACGCCCTGAGTTGCTACGGGAGCAAGATCAATCAGACGCCGAATCTGGACCGGATCGCCAAGGACGGTATGCGGTTCACGAACAGCTTCTGCACGAATTCGATCTGCGCGCCGTGCCGGGCCGTGATTCTTACGGGCAAGTACAGCCACCTCAACGGCGTGATCGACAACCGCGAGAAGTTCGACGGCTCGCAGCAGACCTTTCCGAAACTGCTCCAGCAGGCGGGGTACGAGACGGCCATCGTCGGCAAGTGGCACCTCAAGACCGACCCAACCGGCTTCAACTACTGGAACATCCTGCCCGGGCAGGGGCGGTACTATAATCCGCAAATGATCGAGATGGGCGAGCGGAAGAAGTACACGGGTTACGTGACGGACATTATCACCGATCACGCCCTCGACTGGCTCAAGGGTCGGGATCGCGACAAGCCGTTCTGTCTGATGTACCACCACAAGGCGCCGCATCGCCGGTGGGAGCCCGGGCCGGAGCAGTTGACGATGTACGACGGCGAGACGATTCCCGAGCCGGCCACGCTCTTCGATGATTACTCCGGCAGGGGCCGGGCCGCCAAAGAGCAGGACATGAGCATCGCCAAGACGATGACGCCGAACGATCTGAAGCTGACGCCCATGAAGAACGTCACGCCGGAGCAGAAGCAAGGGTGGGATGCGGCGTACGGGCCGAAGAACGAGGCGTTCGAGAAGGCCGGCCTGCAGGGCGACGACCTCGTGCGCTGGAAATACCAGCGGTATATCAAGGATTATCTGCGCTGCATCGCTTCCGTGGACGAGAACGTGGGGCGCGTGCTGGACTATCTCGACGAGTCGGGTCTGGCCGACGACACGGTCGTGGTCTACACATCCGATCAGGGCTTCTATTTAGGCGATCACGGCTGGTTCGACAAGCGGTTCATGTACGAGGAATCGCTGCGGATGCCGCTGCTGGTGCGCTATCCGAGGGAGATTCGCGCGGGGACGGTGAACGATCGGATCGTTCTGAATCTGGACTTCGCCGAGACGTTCCTCGACTATGCGGGCATGCCTGTGCCGGACGATATGCAGGGGCGTTCGTTGCGTCCGCTGCTGCGCGGCCGCACGCCGGGGGACTGGCGCCGCTCGATGTACTACCACTACTACGAATATCCGGCCGTCCACAGCGTGAAGCGGCACTACGGCGTCCGCACGCAGCGCTACAAGCTGATCCACTTCTACAACGACATCGACGAATGGGAGCTCTACGATCTGAAGAACGACCCGGACGAGCTGCGCAACATCTGCGGCGAGCCCAAGTATGCGGATGTCGTGAAAGAGCTGAAGGCCGAGTTGACGCGGCTGCGGACCCAGTACGCCGACACGACCGGCGCACCACTCTCGTAATTGCACGCTGCGATCTTCATCGAAAAAACAAAGAGGCAGAATCATGGTGACCCTGCCTCTTTCGCATCTTCATTCGGCGCGTTTACTTCAGCAGCTCGCCGGTATGCTTGTTCCATCGTATGGTGCGGCTTCTCATCTGATGGTGAGGGCCGTGGCAGTCGATGCAGTACTTTGCGTGGTGGCCGCTTTCGGCGCTGGGCGTTTGCGTCTCGAAGACGCTCAGGCCCGCCTCCAGAATGGGCTGGTGATTCTCGACGTGTCGAATCTCGTGCCGCGGGTGGCACATCATGCACGTCGGATTGATCCGCTCCTTGGGATACATCAGCTCCGGCGGCGTGAGGTTGGCCTCATCGGAGCGATGGCGCAGGGACTCGCCGTGACATCGCTCGCAGCCAATGCCCGCCTCTTTGTGGCGAAGCGCCATTCTTTCCTCGTCGAAGTCGAAGTGACAGGCTTTGCAGAACTGGTTGGCTGTGAATGAACCGGCGGGTCTGGCGTAGCCGTGGCTTTCAGCACTTGCCTCCGCGTGGTGGGCTGTTGCGTGCGGCTCTTGCACCGTTTCCTCGGTGACCTGTTCGACGGAGCAGCTTGCCGCCGCGATCAGCAGCAAGCCGCTCGTGAGGATTCCCGTCAGTGTGTAGAATCTGTCCGTAGCTATCGTCATTTGTCCATACATCCTTGCGCTGAACCATCCGATTGGGACGCCTGTAGACTCCTCTACAGCGGGGCGATTAGACGTATTCCCAGTTCTTCAGCCACTGGTAGTCTGCCGGCAGTTGGGCCCAGGCTTCGTCCATGGCCTGTTGCAGCTCCTTGGCCTCGGCCGCGTCGAGCTGGCGTCGCTCCTTGAGCGCGGCGACCATGTTGTCCACCTGATGGGCGTTGATGAGTCCCGGGATGGGAGCGGTAATGACGTCGGTGGCGAGAATGTAGCGGATCGCCATGCGGGCCATCCGGTCGTCCTCCTCGGCGCTCGGGTTGTCGAGTGAGCCGTCGCCTTTGAACAGGGCGTTGCCCGAGAACGGCTTGATGCCGAAGACGCCAACGTCGTGCTGCTTGACGGCGTCGAACAGGCTCTCCTGCGGGGCGACCTTGCTCTTGGCCGTGTACGGCGTCACGACGACCTGCACGATCTCGGGATAGGTCTCGATCATCCATTTGATGTGCGGACGGTCGTGCGAGGAAAATCCCGTGAAGCGGCACTTGCCCTGCTGGCGGGCCTTCTCCAGGGCCCCCATCATCTGCTCCACTTCGGCTTCGGAGTGATTGCCGCTCTGCTCGTGCATCGTGATGCGCCACAGATCGACGTACTCGAGTTTGGCCTCCTTCAATCCTTTCTCGAGCGTGCCGAGCAGGGCGTCGGTCGTTCGGAAATTCGGATTGCGCATCTCCTCCTGGTACCAGGAAAAGCCGAGGAACATCTTGTCGCGCCGCCCGCGTAAGGCCTCGGCATAGGCGAGGACCTCCTGTTTGGTGCAGGCGTCGATGTAGTTGATACCCGATTCGCTGCACCGCGTGACGACCTCGCGGCGGTTCTTCCTGAATCCTTCGCTGTCGAGCTTCGCGCCGAGCCAGTTGCCGCCTTCGTAGGCGTCCGGCACCATCACGTTGACGCGTTTCCAGTGTCCGCCCATGCAGATAGCGGAGACCCACAGGCCGGTCTTGCCCAGCTTGCGGTACTCCATCTGCGGATTATAGCTGCGGGTCTTTTCAATCTCTTCGGCATGGGCCTGGTTCGCCATCGCTCCCAATCCAACGGCGACCCCCGCGGCCGTCACGGCGCCGTCCCGCAATAATTCCCGCCGGGTCAGGTGGTCCGGCTTTTCCGGCTTCTGGCTCTTGCTGCTCATACTCTTCTCCTTCTGATTCATGGGCGTACTTCGAAGCTCTATGCTCGGGCTGTCTCACAGACTCGGGCGTGACAATTCTTCAGATAGTCTCTTGCGGCCTTCAGATTGGCGGTCATGACGTCGGCGCCGGGGTGTCCGTGCATGAAGGGATTGACGTATCCGCGGTAGTTCACCTCTGCCAGGACCCGGATCCAGGGCGTCATATCGGTTGGGCCGATGCCAGGAAGCTGCTCGGCGCCGGGCCGATGCTGCCACGCGTAGAAGAATAGAAGCTGCTTTCCGCAGGTGCGAATCGCTTCCGGCACGGAGGCCTTCAGGGCTTGAATATGATAGGGGGCCAGGGCGATTCCCAGCCGGGGCGACGTGTTGAGATCGACGAATGCCTTGAGCGAATCGAGCGAATTCAGCAGGGCGCTCCCGTGGTTCTCGATGGCTAAGTACGAGTCGTGTTTCTCCGCCAATTCGATCAAGGGTTTGAGGCCTTCGATGAACTGGCGCATTCTGGCGCTTAGCTCCTCCGGCTTGCAGGGGCCTGCACTGCCCTGGACGGCGACACCGCCGCCCGCTTTGCCCAACAGTTCCGCGTAGCGGGCGTAGCCTCCTGCGTACACGGAAAACGCGAAGAGCTTCAGCTTGTGCTTGTCCAGCAGTTCCTTCAGCCCGTCGGGCCCGAGCCGCGAGGCGATATCGTCGAGATGCGGACAGCCCTCATGAGCGGACCAGATGTCAATCGCTTCGAAGCCGAGCCGGGCGATGCGCTCGCACGCCTGCTCGATGGGCAGCTCCATGAAGTGGATGGATGAGGTGGACAGCCGCATCGGCCAGACAGCAGCATTGGCGTCCTTGCCTGCGGACGCTGCCCCTGCGGCGTACGAAGCCGCCGCTGCCCCCGTGAGCCTCAGGAAGCTCCGTCGGCCGATCATGTCGTCCATAGGACAGGTCTCCTAATCGCTGCCGGGGCAGGGGCGAGGTCATACAGACGTCTGCCGCATCGGATTTTCTTAGAGGCAGGCCCTTGACCCGACGGCTTTTCCAAATTAACAAATGGGTCATGGTCCCGCAACGCCTAAATCCGCGTGCGCCGAATGGCCACTCCGTGTCCGACAAACAAGATGGAAGCACGGCCCAAGCCCTCCCCCTCGATGAGCTCGCCATCACGGTCGTCCATGATAATTATCCCCATTGCGATGCCCTGCCGACCGCCTGGGGGTTTTCGGCCTATGTCACGGGGCCCGAGAAGACCATCCTCTTCGATACGGGCAGCGACGGGACGTTGCTCCTGGAGAACATGGCCCGGTTGCAAATAGAGCCGGGCAGTGTCGAGACGCTCGTTCTCTCACACGTTCACCCCGATCACACGGGCGGGCTGACCGGGTTTCTCGAGGCGAACCCCCGCGTCTGCGTTTACCTGCCGGCGTCTTTTCCTGTTCGGTTCAGGGACATTGTGCGCGGGTACGGCGCCACTGTCGTCGAAGTCGATGAGCCGTGTGCAATCGGTCCGACCGTGTATTCAACGGGAATCCTCGGGCGCCTGGTCAAGGAACAGGCCTTGATGATTCGCACGGATCACGGCCTGGTCGTTCTCACCGGCTGCGCCCATCCGGGGATTACCAGAATCCTGAAGACGGTCACACGCTTGCACGCGGGAGATATCCTCCTCGTGATGGGCGGCTTTCACCTCGAATGGGCGACCGCGCGAAAGGTGCAGAAGATCATCGCCGCCTTTCGCAGTCACGGCGTTCGGTGGGTTGCCCCAACGCACTGCTCGGGAGACAAAACGAGGGCGCTGTTCCAGCAGCACTATGGCCCGCACTACCTCGAAGTGGGCGTCGGGAAGACCGTTCTCCTCACCGACCTGACCTGAGGGCAGCCGTCTTGCTCTTAATACATGTATGCTGCGGTGCGACGGCAACGAACCCTTTGGGCCTGTTGGCCGAACGGGGCATCGCGATCAGATCTGCTTGTCCTTCTGCTGCTGCTGCGACTGCATCTGTTGTTGCTGCATCTTCATAAGGACCATCATGGCTTCGAGCACGTGCTGCTTGGGGACGGCGATTTGCACCTTCAGCTTGCCGGCGCCGATGTCGCCGGCGACGGCCACATTGCTCTGCGTGGGCAGGTCCAATTGCGGCAGCGGAATCGGCAGAAAGGCCACCACCATTTGCACGAAGCGCAGGATATTGTAGGTCCCGAAGAAGTCGGCCTGCTTGACATCACCGAGCAGTTGCATGGCGGCCTGGGTTTCGTTGGGGACTTGCTTGGGGCCGCCGGCCTTCGCCTGGTCGATCAGGTTGTTGATCATCTGCGTGGGCTCGTTGGACAGACCGTACAGCAGCAGCCCGTCCACGACGGCCAATCGCAGATCGAATCCCTCGCCGTACATGGCCGTGATCATCTGCCCCTGCACGGAATTGGCATCGACCGGCTGCATGGTAAAGCGGAGGGCGTCGATGGAGACTCCCTGATGCGTCTCGGCGTTCCGCCGGAGATCGAACTGCACCTTCAGACCGAGCTTCGCATAGAAATCGGCGATCGCGCCTTTATTGATCATGCCCGAGGCCCGTTCGAGGACGTCGTAGAACTTTTGCTTGTCCTTGAGAGGGGCCACGTACTTGATGGCAAACGGAGGCTTGCTCTTCGGGGCGACCGACATCGACCACGCCACGGCTCCACCGAAGGCGTCCATGGCGTCGGTCGCCAGGTCCTTGATCTGGGCCATCTCCTCTTCGGAAGCCGTCCCGCCCATCATCATCGTCAACAGATCGAGGTACATGGGCATAACTGCCTTCATGAACGCGGGATTGGGTGCGATGGCGAAGTTCATGACTGCTCCGTCGTCCAGATATCCCAGGTATCCAAGCTGCTGCGCCGAGTTGTCTGCGCTGAGCACCTTGGCCATTTCGGTATTGGGCATGGCGGCCATCATGAAGTCGATCCCGAGCGCGTTCGGATTGGGCGTGAGCGACAGGCTGATGGACTGGGTCTCCTGCATGAGTGTGTCGAGCAGGGTCGAATACATATCGAAGAGGGCCTCGGGCTGCCCCATCATGGGCTGGCCCTGCGCCTGCATCTGGTTGATCTGCTCGCCGACCGCCTTCAATTTCTCCTGCAGCGTGGACCCGAACATCCGGGCGGCGATCTGCACGTTCAGAAAGGCCCAGATCGGGGCCTCCGAAGCCCGCTTGAGGTCCTCGGCGCTGAGTCTCTGCGCCAGGGATGTGCTGCCGGCGCCTGAGATCCAGTTCTTCATCTCCGCCAAGGTCTGTCGGTCCTTGAAGGCCGTGACCATCGCGTAGTCGCCCAGCTTCATGGCGGCAAGGTTCTTCGTTCCCTCCTCGCCGATACTGGAGATTCCCTGCGCATCGGGCGCTGCGACGTTGGCATTGCCCTGCACGAACTGCTGGTAGTCGCTGACCGGGATGAGCGCGCCGATCCGCGAGAGGCTCGGCGTGTCGCCGCCGGGCAGGGGGCCGAACAAGGCGAAGCCTCCGGACAGGTTAACCCCTTTGGCCTCGGTGCCGCCCAGCAGTTGAGCCAGCTTGGATTGTGCCAGCATGGAGACGCTGACGGGAGAGACGCCCGTGAGGAATTGATCCACTTGGCCGAGAGCCGCATTGACGTCCTTGATTCGCAGACAGAACATCGAGTCGGCCGGGATGACCCGGAGGGGATCATTCGGGGCTGGCTGGGCGGCGCCGGCCACGCCGACAAGGCCGGCCGCACAGAACGCCAAGCCGATGGTGTACAGCGCGAGTGCCTTCTTGACGTGATTCGCTCGTTTCATGGTTCTACCTCCCGTATGCTGTTATGCCTGCGCTGCCGGCCGCGCGTGTGCAAAGATCTCCCGGCGACACGGTCGTCCGGGTGCCATCAATATACGGCTGGCTCGGCGGCGTGAAAAGCGAAAAGTGGACCCTTTCATACCGTCCGGCACGGCCGGCGCAGGGATGATCAGAAGGCGGCATCACGGCGGAACCGCGGCTCCCGGGTGCGAGAGGCTCTACCGCCGCTTGTATTTGCCCATGATCTGTCCCTGGGCGAGGATGTGGCCCTCCATGGCCTTGAGCAGTTGGGCCTTCTTCTGCCCCGGCGGGAGATTAGCTGGGGTGTCCAGGGCGTAGATCTTGAAGAAGTACCGGTGTGTTCCACTCGGTGGGCAGGGGCCTCCGTAGCCAATCCGGCCGAAGCCGTTCGTGCCTTGCTTGGCCCCGTTGGGTAGGGTCTTGGCGTCGGGCACGTCTTCCTGCAGTTCCCGCGCATCGGCCGGCAGGTCGTAGAGCACCCAGTGGACAAACGTCCCCATGGGAGCGTCCGGGTCGTCGGCGATCAAGGCGAGGCTCCGGGTTCCTTCCGGTACAGAGTTCCAACTCAGCGGCGGTGAGAGATCGGCGCCGTCGCAGGTATACTGCGGGGGAATCAGGCCGTCGTTCTCGAAGGCCGCACTCGAAACCTGTATCTTCCCGCCTTCCTTTTGTGTCGTCTGGGCCATCTCGTCATCTCCATTTCTGCACGAAAAGATCGCGAGCACAAACAACGCCATAAAGCAAAGCGCCGTCGCTCTCGGACGGCTCGTCCATCGGTCGGGCTTCGTGGTCCGCATCGTATCGTCCTGCCGTCATTTCGCCGTTCGTTGGTTTCGGGACGACCGGTCATTATCTCTGAAACCACTTTACTCGCCGGAGGCCTTCACGTGCAAGGCCGATTCAAACGGCGTGAGTAAGATTCTCTCCGTCTTCTGCCCGTGCGGCTATTTCTGGAATCGCCACCTATCGGTGACCATCTCCTCGGCGGCCGTCCACTCGACGTGCCAGTCAAGGTAGAGGCTGTTGCAGCCCTGTTTGTGGCGGGCCCGCGCCACCCGTCGGCCGTATGTAACGTCCTCGCTGTCCGACATTGGCAGATGGCCGGGGTTCCAGATGTCGCAGCGATTGATCCCTTCATCGGTAGCGGATCGTATGATGTACCGCCAGTCGCCGTTCTCATTGTCCACGAGGTAGAGGGTTTCCGCCCGGCGGGTGCAGCTCGTCAGTCGGCTCGGTTCCAGGATCTCCTTGCCCGTCCGGTCGGTGCGGCTCTCGAAGTCCCAGCCGTTCACGATGTAGCACACCGTCTGCTCCCGGTCCGGATAGCTGGGGCAGCGAAAGATCTCCACCGTGCGGTAGTCGTTGTCGATCGGTTTCTGGGCGAGAAAGGGCATGAAGAGCACGTACCAGGCGACGTCTCCGGCCGAGCCTCTCGGGATCTTCAGGTCCCAGTCCTCGGCGTACAGGTTGGCCCCGATTCCGACCTGCCGCAGATTGTTCCGGCAGACGATGTCCTTGCCCTGCTCGCGGGCCTTGTGAAGCACGGGTACGAGAATCCCCATCAGCAAAGCGATAATGGCAATGACCACGAGCAGTTCGATCAACGTGAAGCCGGCATTGCGATTCGTCATTGGACTCTGGTCTCCATCATACGTGAGAGCGTCACCCATCGGCTCGCCTCATCCGTGTTCAATCAACGATCAACTCCTTGAGCGAGCGTTTCGGCACGTGGTGGACTCCGGCACTGTCGCGCCAGTACTTGATGCCACCGTCCGGGCCGACCTCTTCGAGGACGATTTGTTCGCGCGGCTTGCCCAGCGCGACGACGAGCAGGATCTCGTAGCGGGCCGGGATCTCAAGTGCTCCTCGGAGTTCCTCTCGCTCGATGAGGCCGATCATGCATCCGGCGAGCTCCTTTTCTCGCGCGCCGAGGAGGATGCTCTGGGCGGCGATGCCGTGGTCGCAGCCGAACGTACGGCTGATCTGCGTATCGCCGAGTATGATGATATAGGCGGCAGGCCGCTCGCCTTCGCCCGGGCCGGGCCAGTCCTTCAGATACCCGGCCCATGCAAGGTGCGGGAATATAAGAGCATTCTTCTGCGCTTCACACGAGAGAATATACTTCAGTGGCTGCAAGTTGGCTGCCGACGCGGAAAGCCGCGCCAGATCGACTAACTCTTCGAGCGTTCCACGTTCGATCGTGCAGTCTTCATGGAACCGGCGGCAGCTCCGATTGCTGATAATCAGGTCCCGTATCACGTTCGCCCTCTCTATTCGAATTCCCGTTAGCCCTTTGGCCGAATTTCGATGTCCAGCTTCCGGCCTTTGGACAGCGTCAAAGGCTCGGCGAGTTCGATCTCCACACGTCCCTTGGTCAGCACGGCCTTGGAAGCGATCTTCGTATCGTCCACCCGCACAGCAACGTCGGCGTCCTTCCAGTCGGCAGGCATACGGAACGCGAGGGTCTTCAGGCTCAGCCGGCCCCAGCGCAAATGGAGCTGGTCGCGTTGCAGATCCTCCTCGCGTGTTTGCGCGACGCTACCCCATCCCTCGGCGGCCGTAAATGCGGCGCGGAAGTTGTCGGGCGTGACTTTCGGGTCGAAGCCGATATGTCCCTTCGGCCCGTGATACTCGAACCCAGCCAGCGCCGTGTACACGCCCCAGCTTGCGAAGGCGCGGGCGTAGTGGTCGCCGCACTCGACCTCATTGAACGGATTGTGTTTGGCCGGGTGGTATCGCTCCTCGATGCCGCGACAGATCGCCAGGGCCTGATCGAGCATGCCCTCCCAGACCATGTGCCCGGCCACCTGGTACTCGATGCCGGTCCACACCTCGCTGCGATAGCGCACGCCTTCGGCGATGTACGGGCTCTTCGGCCACGTGCAGGTGAACAGCCCCGCTTCGTCGGGCAGGGCGAACCACCGCTCTGGCGCATGCGCCTCGTTGTACGGGCCCACGTCGGGCGCCCAGTTGTATTTCCAGACGGACCCCAGGGCCCCGGTCACCTGGGCCGGCGGGTAGATGTAGCCGAGCCCGAGCTGATGGGCCCAGCCCTGGCCGAAGAGTTGATCCGAGAGGCAGCCTTTGCCGTACTGAAATTTCGGGTGCTTCTCGAGATCGACGAGTTGAATGAAGTACTCGCCGTCCCACAGCCGCTCTGCGCTGAGCTGCTTGCCGCTCTCGAAGATCCGGCGGCAGCGCTGCGCGAACTCCACATCGCCCATCTCCCTGGCCATCTCCTCGCTTGCGCGGAGGGCGGCTAAGTACAGCGAGCCGACGAACGTGTTGGGGCCCTCGAAGTTGATATCGAACGTGTTGTGCTGGCTGTTCTCGATCAGCCCGTCATCGTTTTCGTCCTGCGAGATCGAGAATTCCAGGGCCTTCCGGATTCGGGGCCAGGTTCGCCACAGAAAGCTGTGGTTCGGCGAACACAGGTGCTCGCGATAAGCCTTGAGCACGGTCCCGCACTGGCCGTCCGCGGCGTACGCGTGATTACTGCGAAAGCCGACGAGTCCGCTGTCCGGATGGAACCCCTCGCCGAAGTCCTGCATTTCGCGCGCGCTGCGCTCAAGCTCCGGGAACAGCCGGGCGACCGCGTGCGCGTAGTTCCACACGTGCGTGCAGGTTCCCTCGCAACAGCCGACGCCTTCCCATGCCCAGAATCGGCCGTTGCCCCACCACAAGCACGTTCCCGTCGCAAGATTGGAGACGGTCGAGTGCAGTCGGAACAGCAGCCAGCGCGGCAGCGTGCTGTCCTCATAGAACGTCTGGCACCACTGCCTCGTTTCTCCGGCTAACCGCTCGTGATGGTCCAGCACATAGTGCGCGACGTTCGCGGCACTGCTGAAGCGCCTCGTGTACTCGCGCCCTTGCGGGTGGTTCGGAAAGTACCAGGCGAGGACGAAGACGAACGTGCGGCTCGCGCTCGGTGCGATCTCGACGATCGGCGTCCAAACCACGCCGGCCTTTGCGCGGGTCGCCGGATACACCGCATCCGACTCGGCATGATAGTCGATCCCACGACGCGGCGCGAACTTGGGCGGGACGAGACGCATATCCTCGGGAGCATTGCCCTTGCCGGCCAGCGCCAGAACCATCGAGCCGTAGTCGGGAAGCTCGTGCAGCGGCCCGGTGAAGCCGGATCGTGACGTGTCCGACAATTCGATCTGGTCGATGTTGATATGTCCCCAACCGCCGCTGGCGTTGTCCACGATCTGGATTCGGACCTGCTTGCCCTGCAAATCCTCCACGGACCAGAAATGCCAGTCGAGCCTCTCGTTGTCCCGGCCGACGGCGCTGCGGACCACCGCACCGTCCACCAGCAGGTTGATGCAGGTCTGATCGGTGTGGCTGCCGCCGCCGATGAGGAAGTTGATGAACTTGCGGTTGATCTCGAACGCGGGGGAGGTCAGCGTCCCATGAGGCGCGTCGCCGCCCAGGAAGGTGTTGACGAGGCCCTTGCCCTGGAAACCGCTGACCTTTTGCTGGCTGGGAAGCGTCCCGCCGGCGGGGCCTTTGCCGAACGCTGCGCCCGTCGCTTGCCACGCGCCGTAGTCCTGACCTTCGAAATCCGCGAAGAGGATCGTCTCGCGCGGCGCCTCGGCCCCCTTGGGCAGTGGGGCCTCTTCGGCCGTATGTACGATCAGGGTCCGGTCGCCTTGCTCGACGATCCGCGTGCGGCGATTGGCGTGGACGGCCTTGGCGGAGTCGAAGCAGACGGCGTTCTCCAGCCAGCCGAGCACGCTCGCCTTCACGGGACGCGACGAAGCATTGGTCAAAGTGATGTGGAACACCGTCGCCGGCAGCGCCGAGTCCTTCGCGTTGAGCGGGATGAAGGGCGAAAAGGCTTCCATCTGCACCGCTACAGGGAAATCGTTCGCCTTGTACCGGACCAGGCCAGTGGGATATTCGCCCGCGAATTCGACGGAGCCGAAGTCCTTGTCCAGCGTGCGCACGAGGCCTTCCCCGCCGGATTCAACGGCGACCGCGAAACCGGAATCGACAGGCGACTCCGGGCGGTACGTGCGATAGTTGTCCCGGCCGTACCCGCTGAAGATGTGCTTGTTGAAGATCTGCCAGAGCCCGAGCGTGCCGTCGCCGCGGAGGTACAACTGCCCCGTCGCGATGCCGCCGACCGGCATACCGATGGTCTCCAACTCGTCGCCCGTGCAGACAGCCCGCTCGCCCCTTGCATAGAGCCTCTGGATAGACTCCTGCGACAACCCCTTGTCGGCGGGCACGAGGTGTTTCTCGGTCGTTGCTTGCTGCGCGGCCGCGCCGGCGCTGGTCCACAACAGCAGGGCACAAGCGATCACACCAACTTGAGTACTTTTCTGCTTTCTCATGGTTGGCTTCCCTTTCGATCTGGGTGCATTCGAGATTCCGGGTCATGGATTGAGGATTCCGGATTTCGTCCGCAATCATCAATCCGCGATCCGCAATCGCACGGCGAGCAGGGTCGGCTCGACGATGTGCAGATTGTTCAGGAGCGGCTCGGTGTACTTGATGTCGCCGTATTCGGCTTCGTTGAAATGGTGCTCTTTCCCGACGTGGTTGTTCCAGTCCACGCCTTCGGTGAGAAAGCCCGTATCGCGTTGGTGGTGTCTGGCGCAGGCCCGCAGAATGGTCAGGCCGTCGCGCTTGTATTGCTCGTTGCCGGTGTCTTCGTAGGCTTCGAAATAGGCGAGAGCCGCCTCGGCGTTCTCCCAGAGGTAGGCGGTGTCCCAGCTCTTTTCCATGTAGAGCAGGCCCTTGGTCAGCACGCCGTTGCGGTCGTCCGTCATCTTGAACTGGTCAAGGCCGGCGAGGCACTTGTCGTAGGCGAACGCACGCACGGCGTCGTCTTTCAGGAGCCTGGCTACCTGCCGGAGCGTCCGAAACGCCACGGAATACGCTACGTTCTCGTGCTCGTCGTAGGTGTCGTGATTGATGCTGCCGAAGAATCCGCCGTTGTCCATGAAGACTTTCGTTTGTTGGCGAACGGTCTGTGTGTAGTCGGCCAGGCCGTGCTGGGTGAGGGCCGTGTCGAGCTGGATGATGAACAGCCCGTCGCCGCTCTTCTCGAAGAGAATGTCACTGTCCCCGTAGGCGTTCTGCGGGTAGTGCTCGCCGTTGGGCTTGCACCGGCGCGGGTACCAGCCGTTCGCCGTCGGGCGGACGTTCCGGTGAATCCAATCGGCGGTCTTGACGGCGATGTCCCGCATCTTCTCCTTGCGCGGCGGGTCCACGATGTCGCTGAACAGCAGGAGCTGGTAAGCGATCTTGGCCATTGAGCCGGGGCAGAACCAGTTGCTCTTGTGCTGATAGTTGAGGCAGAACGTGTCGGTCGTGGTCTCGCGATAGCCCGTGATGAAGCCGGTGTCGTAGTTGACAAAGCCGTTTTCGAGGACATGGTCGAGCAGCCGCAAGGCCGTCGTCTGAAGGGCGGGGTCCTTGTTGTGTTGGCCGAACGCGTAGAGTTCATAGGCGCCGCCGACTGCGTTGGCCGCCCAGCCCGGGCCTTCCAGATTGCCGAAGTCGTGCCAGCCCATGATGTTGCCGTCTTTATCGACGAAGCTGGACTTGCTGCACAGATGTCCCTTGTACTCGATGAGCGTTCGCTCCGTCGTGAACCGGACGGAATCTCGCGCGGAGTCGAGGATCGTGTAGTCGAGCGTCTCGGGCAGGTAGAAGCCGGAAGTGACATCCTCGAGCTTGAGGTAGTCGAGCCCGAACATGTAACCCTTAACGGCTTTCTCATTGGCGCCGACGATCTCGACGCGTAGGACGTGCCGGCCCTTTTCCAGCTCGTGGGCGCCCATATTGAGGACGCCCGTGGCGACGACGCCGTCATTGAACAGATCGATAGGCTCGCCCAGCTTCTTGCCGTCGAGCGACAGTTGCACGATGCCGTAGTCGATGGCCTTGGTGAGCTGCATCTTGAGGCGGTACGTGCCGGCCTTCTCCACCGGGACGGCCAGATCGAGCGTGTCGCCCGGCTTGGCCTCGATCCACCACAGATGGCACTCGCCGCTCCAGTCGGAGCCGAACATACCCATGTCCTGCGGGGCCGGATTGCCACCCGTCTTGCGGAGGATCTCCAGCTTTTCTCCCTCGAGCGCCCCTTTGACCCGGAACACCTCGATGGGTGTCCAGTAGCCCTTGCGTTGGTCGATCGCCACGGGCGGATAGAGGTCGCTCTGGCCGGCGGCCTGATACCAGTACGCTATGGCGGCGTACAGCGTCGGCCGACCGTTCGGATAGTACTTTTCGATGGCGGCCTCGAAGGATTCCTGGAACGGGATGTTGTCCGTGATGTGCCAGCGGTTCACGGAGATGTGGCCGCGGTTGTTCATGCTGATCGTCTGGTTGTGGTAGCAGTTCTCGAACAGGGTCGGGTCGCACCAGGCGTAGCCGAAGTAATCCTCCGAGCCGGTGCCGAAGGTGGAGGGGAACTTCTCGCCGTCGACGAAGAACTTCTCGTCGCCTTCACCCCACCAACTGCCGCGCGGGTTCCAGACGTGGAGCATGACGCCGCAGAAGCGGCCCCGGCCCTCGGTCTTGAGCATCGTCCAGTCGATCTTCCGCCGCTCGGCGTCCTCCGGCAGGAACGCATCGCGGTGCCACTTCGCGTGGAATCGCCCCAGGCTCTCGATGGGCTTCGTCAGCGGCGCGTGCCTCACGGCGAGATTGACGGTGCGTTCCTTGTCGCCGTCATTCGTGAGCTTGATTTCCGCGCCGCGCCGGAAGGGCATGTACCAGCGGCAGTAGAAGCCGTCCACGGCCATTCCGAGCGGCAGCGAGTCGTAGCGGTTCACGCCGGGGGCCGTGCCGAAGAAATCGCCTAACGGCGACCACACGCTCGGCCGACTTTCGCCGTCCCAGTACATGTGCACGAGCAGCTCGCGCAGAATGTCACGGTCATCCGGTGACGCGGGCAGGTCCACGTTCACTTTGAAATCGGTGATCGCGCGGGTGCCGTCGAGCTTCAGCGCCGTCACCGTCTTGCCGGGCGGGATGACCACCTTCCGGTTCACTCCTTCGGCGCCCTTGTGCCGTGTGACAGCTCCACTGCCCTGAATGGAGAGCGTGGCGTCCGCCCGCTTGAGGGCGCGGGTCTCATCCGTCGAAAGCTCCCGCGTGAAGGTCGGCAGGATCGTGCCCTTGGGGTAGATCGTGTAGGTGAAGTGGTAGTAGGCGCCCCAGTCGCCCTCGGCCGTGATCTTGCACGATTTCTGGAAGGGGATGGGGACGTAGTTGTTCTGTCCCCGGGCCGCCTCGTGGACGAGAGCCGGATACGTGAACGGCTCGTTCTTCCGGTCGAAGTAGCCGATGAAGGGCAGGTCCACGGCCGGTTCCTTGGCGCCGTCCAGGTAAATCCTCACGCGGCCTTCCTTGGGCAGCGCCGACCAGATTCGCCAGATGACGCCGGGGCCTTCCATCTCGGCGAATACGAGTTGATCTCCTTCCTTGCGAATGATGCCGCCGCCGTCCCCGTTGGCGTCCCATTCCACGTAGCGGCCCGTCGCCTCGTCGTACTTGCTTCGCCGGTCCCAACTGGACCACTGGACGCATTTCTCACCGGGGGCGGGCAGAGTGGCCGGATGTTCCAGGTCGGTCAGCCGACTGATCAGGTCGAGGTACGTCAGGCGTTCCGGTGCGGCCTGGGCCGGGCGGACCGCCAGCGCGAGCAACATCAGGCAACAGCCTGCAAGAAGGAAGATCGTTCGGGTGGGTACTCGTGCCGCGTTGTTCATGCGTGACCTCCTGCATGTGCAAGTGATAAGTGAGGGGCAACAGGCGGCAAGCCGCGTCTGTTACCGGTTGCATACTACTTTGCATACGCCAGTGCAGGCATTGTAATAAGCAAGGCCCTTCCGTGCCAGTGTCTTTGCCGAAAGGAAAGTCGCCGGCGCGAAAGGGCCCAAATTCTCCAGCCCGTCTGGCGCTGCCGCGTCAGGCACGATCGTTCGCGGACCGCGCGCCTATTGGGCGTATTTGACCGTGCAGCCGTAAGGCGTTGTGGTGGGCGTGGTTACGTCCTTGTCCGCCGTCAGCTCGGCCAGAGCCTGGTCCACGTAGTTGATCTTCGTTCCATCGCCTTGCACCTTGCCGAGCGGTGCATTGTCGATGGCCCCGCGATAGGCGAGTGTGCCGTCCTTGTCGATAATGAACATGTGGGGCGTGTTTCGCGCGCCATATTGCCTGCCCACGGTGCCCGCCCGGTCGTCGAGGATCGGATACGGCAGCTTGTGCTTCTCGGCGAATTGGCGATTGGCCTGCGGCGTGGTCGTGCTCGTGCTATTGACGGCCAGCCACACGACGTTCTTGTCTTTGTACTTCTTGGCTAAATCGATCATCGTCGTGGCTTGGTCATAGTGGTATCTCACGAAGGGGCAGTCGCTGTTGAACCATTCGAGGACGACGATCTTGCCGGTGAGATCCGCAAGCTTGACCTTTCGACCCGTGAAACTGCTAAGCTCGAAGGCGGGAGCCTGGCGGCCCCGGGGTCGGCCCCGCCCAGGCCGGACCACCTGATCCCGGCCCGTTCGCTGTAGTCGCCTTTGTTGCTGCTCGAGCTGCCGCAACTGACTTTGAAACGTCTCCTGGCGCTTCGTGATGAGTGCCTCCACCTTGCCGGCCGTCTCGGTGGCCTCTTCCGCGACTGCCGCCTGATGAATCGCCCGTAACTCGCCGGTCAACTCCCGATGGTTCGCCTTTAACGCGTTGATTTGTCGCTGAAGCCGCAGGGCCATCCGTTCCTGGGCCACGTCCTGCTGACCGGCGGGTCGTTCCGGCCGGGCGGCCCGCTCTCGTGCCGGTTGCTGCGTGAACGCGGTGGAGGTCAGTGCGAGAGTCGCCAGTAGAGTAATTGCACATCTGTTCATTGTCTTGTCCTCCTGAATTATGTAGACGTCGTATCTTCGGCGTTCGTCCTGAGTTCTCCTGTCAAAGCCATCAACTTAATGACGCAGACGAACAACTGCAAGACTTCCTACTGCCGGAAATCGCGGGAAGTTCGTTGTGAATCGCCGGGGCCAGGCGCCCATGGAAAGTCGGATCCCGCCATGCCCATTGTGGCTATGAAGAAAGGGCCGCCTTTACCTCGGTCAGGAACTGGGCGATCTGGCCGGTCGCGTTGTGCGGGGCGTCCACGTTATCCTCGATCATGGCCACCAGCTTCGAGCCGATGATGACGCCGTCGGCGCCGGCCTCGGCGATGGCCTTGGCGTGCTCGGGCGTGCTGACGCCGAACCCGACGCAGACGGGCACGTCCGTAACGCTCTTCAGCCGGCCGACCAATCCTTCCACGGCATTCGAAAGGGTCGCGCGGCTGCCCGTGACGCCGAGCACCGAGACCGTGTAGATGAAGCCCGTCGTTTGCGAGGCGATCCTTTTCATCCGGTCCGCATCCGTGTTCGGCGTGACCATGAAGACCGTATCAACGCCGGCCGACCGCGCCGGGGCGACGACCTCGTCCGCATCGTCAATGCTCAGGTCCGCGACGAGGATGCTATTCACGCCCGCATTGTGAAAGTCCGCGAAGAATCGCTCGATCCCGTACTGTTGAATGAGGTTGTAGTACATCAGCAGACCGATGGGGACATCCTTATGAGTCTTGATCTCGCGAATGAACTCGAGCGCCTTGTGCACGTTCATGCCGCTACGCATCGCGCGGACGTCGGCCTTCTGAATGGTGGGCCCGTCGGCGATTGGATCGGAGAAGGGGATGCCCAGTTCGAGAACGTCCGCCTCGGCGTCGACCGCCGCCTTCACCACGGCCAGACTTCTGTCGTAGTCGGGGTCGCCGATCACGAAGAAGGGGATCAAAGCGGCTCTGTTCTGATTCTTCAGTTCTGCGAATGCCTGCTGATAGTTCTTCATTGTGTGTGCTCCTGGAGGGCGGCGGTCATGGTAAGACCCATGGGATTGATGGGACCTATCCTTTGTTCTGGCCTCTGGCTTTCTCCACGATGCCGACGTCCTTGTCGCCCCGGCCGGAGAGATTCACGACGACCACGGTTTCGGGGGCCAGCTTGCCCTTCTGGCTCGCGACGTAAGCAAGGGCGTGGGTGCTCTCCAGGGCCGGCAGGATTCCTTCCAGCTTCGTGAGCCGCTCGAACGTATCGAGCACGTCCTCGTCCTCGGCGGCGACGTATTGGGCCCGGCCCGTGTCCTTCAGATAGCAGTGTTCCGGCCCGACCGCCGGATAGTCCAGGCCGGCGCTGATCGATTCGGTCTCCAGGACCTGTCCGTTGGCGTCCTGCAGCAGGTAGGCCTTTGCGCCGTGCAGGACGCCGACCTTTCCGGCGACCAGGCTGGCGGCGTGCTTGCCGGTTGCGACGCCCGTGCCCCCGGCTTCTACACCGACGAGCCGAACGTCCTTATCGTCGAGGAAGCCGGCGAACATGCCGATCGCATTGCTGCCGCCGCCGACGCAGGCCACGACCATGTCGGGCAGTCGGCCCTCCTGTTCGAGGCACTGCCGGCGGGCCTCGATGCCGATGCAGCTCTGAAAGTGCCTGACGATGGTGGGGTAGGGATGCGGCCCGGCCGCCGAGCCGAACAAGTAGAACGTATCGGTCACGTGCGCCGTCCAGTATCGCAATGCGTCGTTGATGGCGTCCTTGAGCGTCCCCGTACCGCCCTCGACCGGGATTACTTCCGCGCCGCAGAGCCGCATCTTATGGACGTTGACGCTCTGTCGTTCCACGTCGATAACGCCCATGAAGATCTTCGTCTCCATGCCTAACAGCGCCCCGATCATGGCGGTGGCCAGGCCGTGCTGGCCGGCCCCGGTCTCCGCGATGAGCTTGGTCTTGCCCATGTGCTTCGCGAGCAGGCCCTGTCCGAGGGTGTTGTTGACCTTGTGGGCGCCGCCGTGCAGGAGGTCCTCGCGTTTGAGGTAGACCTTGAAGCCGACGTGTTCGCTGAATCGTTGAGCGTGATACAGCGGGCTTGGCCTGCCGGCGTAGTGCTTGTATAGCTCGTCAAGCTCGGCGACGAACTCCTCATCCTCGCGAAAGCGATAAAAGGCTTCCTCAAGCTCTTCGAGGGCCGGAATCAGTACTTCCGGCACGTAGTAGCCGCCGTAATCACCAAATCTGCCTTTTTGTTTCATATCCTGCTATCCTGTATAAGTGGTCTCATCGCGGATCCGTAATCCGCAATCTGCAATCGAGTCAGGCTCTCAGATGTCGGATGTTGTCGAACAGGGCCTTCATCTTCTTGTGATCTTTCTTGCCGGGCTCGGTCTCCACGCCGCTGCACACGTCGATCCCGTAAACGCCGAGTTCGACGGCGGCCGCGGCGTTGTCCGGGTTGATCCCGCCGGCCAGAAAGACGCGCCGGCCGATATGCCCGACGATATTCCAGTCGAAGGTCCGGCCCGTGCCGCCGTAACACTCGGACGAATAGGCGTCCAGGAGGATCGCATCCGTGAAGAAACTGTCCACCTGTTGAAGGTCGTCGGCGCCTCTGATCCGCAGCGCCTTCATCGTCTTGACACTGTCGTAGGCCAGCCAGCGACAGAACTCCGTGTTCTCATCGCCGTGCAACTGGACCCAGTCCAACTGGCATTGATTGGTGATTTCCCGGACCTCGTCGAGCGAGTTGTTCACGAAGACGCCGGCCACGTCGACGAAAGCGGGCAGCCGATGGATAATCTCGGCGGCGCGGTCCGGCGACACGTAACGCGGGCTGGGCGCATAGAAGTTGAACCCGAGCAGGTCCGCGCCCATCTCCATCGCCGCAGCGGCATCCTCGTAGCTCGTAATCCCGCAGATCTTCACTTTTGTGATCAGCATCTTCTCAACTCAAAGAACGGGAAACTCATATCGCGTTGGAAACTTCGATGAGTTTCTCCAGACAATGTAACGCCTTTCCTTCATCGATGGAAGCTTCGGCCAGCCCAATGGCCTGCTCGAAGTCGTCCGCGATCTCGGCGACGATGATCGCGGCGGCGGCATTGAGGACGACGATGTCCCGCCGTGGTCCCTTGTCTTTGCCTGCCAGGATGTCGCGGATCACCGCGGCGTTGGCGATCGCGTCGCCGCTGCCGAGGGCGTCGATCGAGGCGTTGGCGATCCCGTAGTCGACAGGGTCCAGTTCGCTCCGGGTGATGTTGCCCTCACGTAATTCAAGAATGGTCGTTTTCCCGAGGATACTGATTTCGTCCATGCCCTGACCGTGAACGACCATGGCCCGCTTGGCGCCCAGGATCTTCAGGACCTCGGCGATTCTCTCGAGCAGTTGCGCGTCGGCCACGCCCATGACCTGGGCCTGGACGCAGGCGGGATTGGCCAGTGGGCCGAGGATGTTGAAGGCCGTTCGGAAGTCCAGACTCTTTCGAATCGGTTGCACGAACCGCATGGCCGGATGAAACTTCGGCGCAAACATGAAACCGATATGCGTCTCTTCGATGCACGCGGCCACACCATCCGGGCCCGGATCGATGTTGACACCCAGCTCGTCGAGCACGTCGGCCGAGCCGCACTTGCTGGTGATGCCCCGGTTGCCGTGCTTGGCGACGTACGCACCGGCGCCCGCGGCCACGAGGGCAGCCGTCGTGGAGATGTTGAACGTCTTGACGGTCGCGCCGCCGGTGCCGCAGGTGTCGATGAGGTGGTCGAGATCGACGTGCACCGGCACCGCGTGGTCGCGCAGCGATTGCGCCAGCCCGGCGATTTCGGCCGAGGCGGCCCGCTTCATCCGCATCATGGCCAGAAACGCCGCGATTTGGACCTCGCTCACTTCGCCCTCGAAGATAGTGTCCTGCAGGGCCTTCGCCTGCTCGAACGTGAGGTCCTTGCCGTTGAGAATGATCTCCAGGTACTCCTTTATGCTTGCCATTTCTTAGCTCCCAACCGTTTGTTTTCGATTGACTGCGATTTGGAGAACGTTCTGGATGATCTTGCCGCCCGCGGGCGTCAGGATGCTTTCCGGATGAAACTGCACGCCAAAGATGGGCAGCTCTCTGTGCTGGACGCCCATCACGATGCCCTCGAATTCGGCGGTTTGCTCCAGGCAGTCGGGGAGTGTGTGGGCGGCGAGGCTGTGATATCGTCCGGCCTGAAGCGGGTTCTCGATTGCCTGGAAGAGGCCCTTGCCGTTGTGGTTGATCCGCGACGGCTTGCCGTGCATCGGCTCCGGGGCGTGGCCGATGACTCCGCCGAAGTACTGCACGATCACCTGGTGTCCCAGGCAGACGCCGAAGATCGGCAACTTGTTCTTGAATGCGCCTATCGCCTGCAGCGAGACGCCCGCCGTGTCCGGATTGCCCGGTCCCGGCGAAATGACCAGCAGGTCCGGGTCGAACTGCGCCGCCACGGCCTTCAGCTCCTCGATCGGGGTGTCCGCGCGGTACACTCTCGTTTCGCAGTGGCGTTTCGCGAAATCATCCACGAGGTTGTAGGTGAAGGAATCGAAATTATCGACGAACAACACCTTCTTATTTGCAGGTTGCATCGCAGTTCCCTTCATGCCATAGCGTCATGGCGTCCATCGTCATTGCCGCGAAGGCGCAGATCCAGTCGCCTGTCGCGCCGGCGCCATGTTCGAGATAAGCTTTCCGGCCTATTCATCACGTTGATTCCGTTTCGGCGGTCATCGGTTGCGGATGGCTCTCAGGCACGATCCGGCCTTATGTTCGGTTTCCTCGAATTCGGTTTTCGGAACGCTGTCGTGCACGATGCCGGCGCCGACGCGGATATAGGCCGTGCGGTCCCGCACTTGCAGGCTCCGGATGGTGATGCAGCTATCGAACTGCCCATCCACGGTCAGGTACATCACGGCCCCGCCGTAATAACCGCGCTTGTTCTTCTCGAGCTGGCGGATGATTTTCATCGCTTCGATCTTCGGGGCGCCGGTCAGCGTGCCCATATTCATTGTGGCCAAGTACGCGCTCAACGCGTCGAGGTCCGGCCGGAGCGTTCCTTTGACGTTGCTCACGAGATGCTGAACGGATTCGTACTTCTCGACCGTGAGCAGTTCGTTGACGACCCGACTGCCCGGATTCGCGACGCGAGCGATATCGTTGCGGGCCAGGTCCACGAGCATCATGTGCTCGGCCAACTCCTTGCGATCGAGCTTGAGTTCTGCTTCGTAGCGAAAGTCGGTGTCCGTATCGATCTGTCCGTCGATGCGGCCGCGCGGCTTCGTGCCGGCGATGGGCCGGATTTCGACGTGCCGCGGCCCGGTCCCGCTGACCCGTAGGTTCAGCTCCGGGCTGGAGCCCATCAGCACGGTGTTCGGCGTGTTCATGTAGAACATGTAGGGCGACGGGTTCAAGTCCCGCAGCCGCTTGTACACATCGAGCGGCTCATCCGGGCACGGCTCCGTCAACGTCCGGCTCAGGACCACCTGGAAGATGTCGCCGTCGAGGATGTGCTGCTTGGCCTTCCGAACCATTTCCTCGTACTCGGCTTGGACGGTGTCCGTCGAGGCCTCCGGCAGAGGCGCCTCATGTCTGCGCCCTTTCGGCGGATCGAAACGGGCCATGTTGAAATAGTAATCGAAGCTGCTCTGCGCCTCGGCGATGACCGCTTCGCGGTCGCCGTTAGTAATCATGCAGTTGACGACGATGTAGCCTTGATTGTGTTCGTGGTCCATGAGGAAAATGTTGTCGGCAAAATACAGTTCGTAGTCGGGGTTGCCCAGCAGGTCCTGCTCGCTGGCGGGGAGCCTCTCGAACTGGTCCACGAAATCGTAGCTGAGCGCGCCGAGCAGGCCGCAGGTGATGCGGAAGGGCTTGCTTGCCAGGCGAAAGGCGAATGCGACGGCTCGCAGCACGTCCATCTGGTTCGTGGCGCGCAGCCGGCTCTGCTCATCCATCGTCTCTTCGCATCGCCGAATGCGTCCGGCAATCACCTCCGGACCGAAGTCAACGCTTTCACAGAACTCGAAGCGCTCCGGATTGGCGGCCAGGTAGCCCAACATGCGTTTTCCGGGCTTGGTCAGGGCCTTGATGGTGAACTCCGAGCCGGTCCCCGTCAGGTAGAGGGCGGGACGGGCGGTGCCGAAGCTCAGCGCCCCGGTCCCGGTCAGATACTCGCGGGATTCCAGCAGGCAGCAGTTCCTGGCCCGGCCGTAATCGCTCAGCTTCGCCAGGAAATCGAGCGGGTCGCCCATGTCGATCCGCTTGACGATCGGGACGATCTGGCCCGGCTCAGCGCTCTGCAGAATTTGTCGATAATCTTCCATGGCCTCACTCTCGGATTCTCAGGTCTATCGGTCCACGGCTGCAAACACCCATAAAAAAAGCAGCCTGCCGTTTCCGACAGGCTGCACGATATATTCGATCTACTTCAGGAACTACTTAAGGCAACATCATCGCTCGCCCGCCGGAATTATCCCGCAGGCCACCAATACCCAAAAAAGTCGAAGTTGTTGCCCATGCCGTAGTTCATATCAGCCTATTAAATCGGTCGGACTCGACTTTGTCAACAGAAAAATCCTGAGAATTTCCCCCCGGCATATGCCGGCTACCATTGCGCCTCGGCATAGGGTCCGATAGGGCCTTCGGGTTTGGGCTTCGGCCGCGATCTGAGGATCGCCTCGGCGATGGCGATATCGCTCTTTCGCGTGATCTTGATATTCGAGGAATCCGATTCCACGATGGCCACCTTGTGGCCGAACGCCTCGACGAGGAAGGCGTCGTCGGTGATCGCGGCCTTATCGACGTTCTCGATATTCGCGTAAGCCTCTTTGAGCAAGGTCGTTGCGAAGATCTGTGGGGTTTGGGCTTCGAACAGATCCGTGCGGTCCACGGTCCGGACGATGGTGTCGTTTTCGACCTGTTTGATGGTCGCGGTCACAGAGGCGGCGGGGATGGCTGCGCCGGTCTCGGCGGCCTTGGCGATCACATTCGTGATGAGCCGCTCGGTCGCGCAGCATCGACATGCATCGTGGACGGCGACCAGATCGATATCGTCTTTCACGAGTTCGAGCGCCTTGCCGACGGTGTCGAACCGCCCGGCGCCGCCGAAGAACAGTTGGACGCCGAAGAACGATAGTTTCGCACCCCATTTGACCTTGACGATTTCCTCATCTTCCTGGGGGATGCCCAGCAGGACCTGCTTGACCTCGTCACGATCGGCGAACAGCTCCACGCTCCGGACGGCGACCGCCCGGCCGCTGACGTCGGTGAATTGCTTCTTTCTCTTGCCGCCGAACCGGCTTCCCGGCCCGGCCGCACAGATGATTGCCGCCACGCTCTTTGCCACCTGCTTCTCCTTGTCCTTAATACTCGATCCCCTGTCTGGCCGGCACACCTATGTCGAATGGATGCTTGATCTTCTTCATCTCCGTGACCAGATCCGCCAGGGCGATCAGCTCCGGCGTCGCGCCCCGACCGGTCAGGACGACTTCGACAGCCGGATCCCTCTGTTCGATCAGACGTTTGACGTCTGCAAACTCGGCCAGCCCCTCCGCCAGGCAGAACACGATCTCATCGAGGATAAGCACATCATAGAATCTCTTCTCGGCCGTTTCGATGAGTCGCGCGAGGACGTCCTTGATGGCCGCCTTCGTCCGGATGACATCCTGCTCGCTGTCCAGCGATCTCGCCATATCCCACGGCTGGTCCAATGCCTCGACGCGAATGCGCACGGCCCCGAGCTCCAGGGCAAACCGCTCGCCCACGTCCAGCGACGACGGCTTGAGGAACTGATAGATCAGCACCTTGTTCCCCTGGCCCGCCGCCCGCAAAGCCAGCCCGAACGCCGCCGTGGTCTTGCCCTTGCCGTCACCGGTATAGATCTGGACGAATCCCTTCTCAAGCATGGCCCCATCATAAGCATCGCCCCCCAAGCGGCAACCCAAAAACCCCTCCGACTGTACGGGAGCAGGTCTATCCACTCGAGAGATCGTGCGACTGTAGATTGCCTCGCTCCGCTCGCAATGACCTGCAACGGCTCGTCAACGTCATTGCGAGGATCGCAGCAAGCCTGCCCCCACGAAGGCGGGGGAAGCAATCTCTCCGCCAGATAGTCGCGGAACTTGCGAAATGCAGTACCGGGCTCGCTTGATATCCCAGCCCGGATCTTGTCCACGGATTGCGAAACCACCTCGGCCCTGCTGATTTGCGTTTCTCCGCCGGGCCAGAGCACTCTTGTGACCCGCGGGCGGTGTGCCCCTGCCGATTCTCGCACGCCATCTGCGAAAGGTATGTCGTGCGTGCGCCGTAACTCCTTTCTTGAAAAGGGGATAGGGCTTTTTCGCCCGGGGCTGCTCCCCACCTCGTGGCAGCCGCTACCTCGCGGCAAGGTAGCCGGCTGGCTTCCTTCGCCCCCCAGACAAAAAAACGCATAATTACGTAAAAAATACTTGACATGATGTAAGGTATACATTACATTTAGTGCTGTGTGCTTTACATGTTTGTCCGCCTTTGAAAGGAACAGAACATGAACCGTGCACAGAAGATCGCCTGGTCTTATCTTCTTTCCCTATCGCTGGGCTTCCTGGCGAGCGTCGCGTACATCATCGTCCTCTATCCGAAACTTGGCATGCCGGGGGCGCTCCGCGGCTTTGGTTGCATCGGCCTTGGCGGTCTTGGCGCGCTGTCCCATCTCGTTTTCAGAAAGGACGGTCGAGAGGTGCCGTTCGACGAGCGGGACAGGCTCTTCCACCAAAGGGCTTGGTTTGCCGGCTATTGTGCGTCGTATCTGTTCTTCGTGGTGATCGGCATGGCGACGTGGTTCATGCACGGCCCTGACGGCGCGATCTCGGTCAACGTCTTGCCGCTGACCATCATTGGCGGAATGATGGCCCTGACACTGGCCCATTCCGTAGTCATTCTGGAGCAGTATGGCTGGACAAGCAAAGGAGAAGAACCATGAACGCAGCACAGAAGAGGTGTTGGGCCATCGTGATTGGAATGTCACTGGCATTGGTCCTTTGTGTCCTGGCTCTCATCGTGCACCGTCTTGGGGGCGGCTCGCCGAAACCGCTGCTCGTTGTGGCGGCCATCGCTCAGGGAACCGGCGTGGTCGTCTGCTTTCGTGTCAAGCCGGACAAGGGGGCCGTCACATCCGATGAGCGGGACAAGCAGATCGAGAAGAACGCCTATCTCGCCGGCTTCGGCGCCGTATACCTGTTCGTCATCGTGGCATCGTTCGCACCGATTGCCATCTTCGGCGAGAAGGGATCACTGCCCGTGACATGGTGTCCGGGCCTGCTGGTCGGGGCCGCCCTGTGCCAGGCCTACGCCATGTCCGTCGCGACTCTGGTCCAGTATGGCCGCACGGGCAAAGGGGCGAATCATGAATAGGGGACAAAAGATTGCATGGTCTCAGTTGACCGTTGTTGGCGTATTTGCGGTTGCGAGCGTTATTCTTACGGCGTTCTTTGGCCGAAAATATGGGTACGAACTCCAAGAGGCATGGTGGATTGGTTCAGGGTACGCGACGCCATTGCTTGTCTTGACGATACTTGCACCTGTTCTCATTCGGAAAAGCAAGGGGTAAATTGATGTTGATGAGCGGGACATGATGATCGACCACCGGGCAATGTTGGCGGCATTTGGCACAACATATGTCTTTTTCATCGGCGTCTGCTGCACGGCTTGGGTAGCAGCCGGGTTCGACAAGCTGATGCCAGCGTATTGGCTGATGAGGATTGTCCTCGGTGCATGGATAACTTCTGTTGTGGCCCATGCTCTTGCAACCGTTGTTTGTTACGGCCGGGGAGGGTAGCCATGGCAGACAATGAGATCAACAATCGGATTCGCCGGCTGCGGTTCGACCATGGCGAGATGACCCAGCAGCAGCTTGCGGACGAGGTCGGCGTCACGCGCCAGACGATCATCGCCATCGAGGCCGGCAAATACGCCCCCTCGCTGCCCCTCGCCTTCCGCCTGGCACGCGCCTTCAACACCACCGTCGAAGACGTGTTCCAATACCAGGATGGCGACCGTACTGCCTCCGACCAGTCCAACGAATCGCATCGGGACAAGTGAGCCGGTCAGGATCTCTGGCGCCAGATCTGGCACGGGGCATTCGCGCGGAACACACAGACAACCGGCCTGCTTTCGGACGGTTGGCTCCCGGGAGATCTTTCCATTGTATATACCATACCGTATACCGTGTTCACCTTTGCTCATGGCCTGTATGATACCGAACAGCCTAACTCAGCACATCTGAGTCCGGATGTGTCATGGGACACTTGCTGTGTTGCGATAAAGGACTGGGACTATCTCAGCACTCTCACGGCCTGCCATCCTCCAACCAATGCAAAGCCATAATTGCAAAGTCGGAAAGATTAACTTTACAGTCGCCGTTTATGTCGCCGACAACAGTCGTTTCACAGATGGGCTCACCACAGTATGATTTGCTGGCCTCAGTGGTGCCGCCGTATGCCCCCATATTGACAATGCCGCCGTTAGGAAATGGCTCGTAGCCGATAGGGTTCATTG
>Ga0207752_1000029_pt1 | contig 61194 bp, 55 predicted proteins | sample Pon2CUnioCityCA_6_FD_187272 | JGI IMG/M metagenome (GOLD analysis project Ga0207752, IMG submission 187272) | Marine sediment microbial community from Union City, CA, USA - Pond 2C Sediment 2 (SPAdes) | ecosystem: Environmental > Aquatic > Marine > Intertidal zone > Salt pond sediment ... | reverse complement strand
TTTTAATTCGTCCGCATTCGCCGGATAAAATTGCCCATCGACTACGGGATTCCTTGTGCCGCCCAGGCAGATCTCGCCGATAATTGTGAATAGTACTATGAAGATGAAACTTAACGTCTTCATGATTTCAATATAATAACATTTTAAAATAGCTGTCAATCCGTATTTAGATAATTATAGAATTTCGGGCTTATGTTCAAATAATGCGGTGGTCGATGATGATATTAAAATCTGACGCTTAAAATATCTCCAGATGGATATACTTCCTCGGATGTTTCTTGATATCGAGAATCAATGAATCGAGATTCGTGATTGTATTATCCAATTTGTTGTACATTTCGCGGTCTTGAAGCAGCGCTCCTATTGTATTATCCCGCGAGTTAAGTTTCTCGCTGGTGATTTTCAGGTTGGATGAAATTTCTTCGAGCTGATCGGCAAGCGTCAGCGCTTTTCGGCGACCGACGAGCGCGCCTTCACCGCCAACGGCCGTCAGATGTTCCGTCCGATCATCGACGGCATCACCATCGGTCTGCAGACGCTGCTGCTGTTCATCGGTACCCTGACGCTGGGTATTGGGGGCGTCGGCGTTATGAACATCATGCTGGTGAGCGTGGACGAGCGCATCCGGGAACACCTGGTTACCGACGAGATTTCGATAGGTGACTACGTGCTCACCGGCGGTGAGGTAGCAGCAATGGTCGTGGTGGATGCGATAGCCCGGTTGCTGCCCGGGGCACTGGGAGCAGAGGATGCGGCAGAAGTGGATAGCCATGCCACCGGCTTGCTGGAAGGGCCACATTATACCCGGCCGGCCCATTTCCGTGATTGGGAGGTCCCGGAGGTGCTGCGCTCCGGCCACGCCGCCCACATTTCCCGCTGGCGCCGGGAACAGGCACTGCGCCGCACCTGGAACCGCCGGCCGGAGCTGCTATTGGCGGCAGATTTGACAGAAGAAGATAAGCATTTTCTAGCCACCCTGGCTGAGGAGTCGGTGACGGCACGCTAATTCTCGCAAGTTAACGGGGGTGCCGGAAAAGGAGGTTTCACATTTTCCGGCCGATTGGACCGGTTGGCCCGCGATTTTTACGGGTGGGATAGGGAAGAGGTAACCACAAGATAACAATGTGCCATTGGGTTGGGGGGACTTTGGTCCCACAACAAGCTTTCTATACCTTAAAATATATCCTTTGCTGCACCCTGCGCCTTCACAGACTCGGAGCGATGGTGTATACTGTTTGCACGTCGTGGGGCAAAGTGGGGCGAAGTGGGGCACATGGGTTAAAAATTGGCACGAATTTGCACGAGAATGGAGCATTTAGTACAAATGTTCTATTTTTTGAATCAGGGGTCGTGCATGACAAAGGCTTGTAGCGGCTGTGGCTTGACCTGCTACGGACCAGTGAAACAGGAAAATGTTTCTAGGCGAGTTTACGCACACAATCGACGACAAGGGACGGCTGACGATTCCGGCAAGGTTCCGGGGTGAACTGGCTGCCGGCCTGGTCGTCACCCGAGGTTTTGATCGCAATCTGATGATATTTACGCTGGTGGAATGGCAGGAACTGGCGCAAAAGATCAGCGACCGTCCCCTTTCTGACGAAAGTGTGCGTGCTTTTCGTCGCCGTGTATTCTCCGGCGCCGTCGACCTGACACCCGATAAACAGGGCCGGATCGTGCTCCCGCCTTATTTGCGCGAGTTTGCAGGGATTGGGGACGAGGTTGTCATCGCGGGCATGTTCAACTACGTGGAATTGTGGAGTGTTGACGGCTGGCAGACCGTACGCGAGTCTATCGAGGATAACAACGACGCGTCACGATGGGAAGATCTGGGTATATAACTTGTGCCAAGACTCAAATTCTTGCAATGAACGAACACATTCCCGTCCTTTACGACGAGGTCCTGGAACTGCTACAGCCCCAACCCGGCGGCAAATATATCGACGGGACTGTCGGGGCCGGTGGGCATGCGACCGGGATTATGGAAGCCTCAGCCCCAGACGGGCGTCTGCTGGCATTTGACCGGGATGCGGATGCACTGGCTTTTGCACGCCAGCGCCTGGTCCAATTTGCGGGCCGGATCACGTTCGTTCACGCCAGTTACGCCAGGATGGGCGAGTTCGCGCCCAGCTACGGTTTCGAGGCCGTCGACGGTATTTTGCTCGACCTGGGCCTGTCGTCCCGCCAGCTAGAAGATGGCATGCGCGGTTTCTCCTTCATGCGGGAGGGACCGCTGGATATGCGTTTCGATACCAGTGCCGGTCAGACTGCTGCCGACCTCATTAACAATTTAGCGGCCGAAGCGCTGGCCGACATTTTCTGGGAATATGGTGAGGAACGGCACAGCCGGCGCTATGCCCGGGCTATCATCGACGCCCGGCCTCTGCAGACGACGACGGAACTGGCCGAGCTGATCGAAGCGCAGGCGCCGGGTTACTTGCGCCGCAAAAGGATTCATCCGGCGACCCAGGTTTTCCAGGCGCTGCGCATTGCCGTTAACCGGGAATTGGAGGCGCTAAAAACCGGTCTGGAAACGGCATTGGATCTGCTCCGCCCCGGCGGTCGCGTGGCCGTAATCAGTTTCCACTCGCTGGAGGATCGCTTCGTCAAGAATTTCTTTCGAGATCTGACACGAGAGTGTATCTGCCCGCCGCGGCAACCGATCTGTACCTGCGATGTGGAACCTTCGGTGACACTGGTCACACGCAAGGTAGTGATGCCGACTGAAGCGGAGATCGAAGAGAATCCACGCAGCCGTAGCGCGCGCCTGAGAGTGGCGGAAAAGCTGGCAGAATAATCATAGCCAACGAATTAATGTAAAGGTAGTGTCCTTAAAAAATGTCTGGTTCAAAGAGAGAAAAGCAACAACTGGCCCGGCGATTAAGAATCCTGAGCGACGCACAGGTAGCGCTGGGCTGGTTTGTAATCCTGGCGTTGGCGGCATTGGTGGGAACGATTTATCTCAGCCAGGCCAGCCGGATCGCCAGTGTCGGGCGCAAGGTACAGATTTTGCAGAATGAACTGGACGAACTGAAGCGGGAGAATGCTGCCCTGGAACGAAGCATTGCCCGGGCCCAATCCCTGGACCGGCTACAGGAGGAGGCAGCACGTCTGGGATTTACGCGGGCGGCACCAGAGGATATGGAATACCTGGTGATTAGTGGTTACCCGACAGGCAGCACCTTTACGGAGGCGACAGAAGAGGTGCCGGCAACGGCGCCGGTGCCACCACCGACGATCGGCGATGCATTATGGCAGGCTGCCGGGGCAAGTTTAGAGGGATTAGTGACCGGAGATGCGGGCGAATGAGAAAGCACAGTGGGCAACTGTGGAGGGTGAGGGACTATGCCGGTAAATAGCAGCCAACAAAGACGGCTATGGGTTGTCGTCATCGGACTCGCGTTTGCCGCCCTGATCATTGTGGGGCGGTTAATCGCGTTTCAGGTGGTACAGGGTGCCCACTGGGAGGAACTCGGCGAAGAAGTGCAACGACTGAAGGTGACTGCTCAGCCGGAGCGCGGGATTATTTATGACAGCCAGGGAGGTGTTCTGGCCGGTAACGATGCCGATTATCAGATTGGTGCTTCTCCGTCGCTGATCACGAGTGAGGTGGCAGAGGAAATGGCAACCTCGCTCGCGCCGATATTGCAGAAGCAACGCTATGAATTGTTGGGACTACTGGAAGCGGATCGCTCCTTTGTATTATTGGCCGGCCGGGTTTCGCCGGCAGTGGCGAACGCGATTCGCGATCTCGACTACGATGGCCTCCAGATTGATCCCCTGCCGCGCCGCAGCTATCCGCAGGGTGATCTGCTGTGTCACACCCTTGGTTACGTGGATTATAACGGCGTCGGCGGCGCCGGTGTAGAAGGCTACTATCAGAGCGAGCTGGCGGGAGAAGCAGCGAGCGACGTGCGCAGCATTTCGCCCCTCACACCCCAGCGCAGCGTTATCGCCCGGGAAGGGGCGGACCTGGTCCTGTCGATAGATCGTTCTGTGCAATATCTGGTCGAGACTCAGCTGAAACGGGCGGTCGTCGAGAACGGCGCCCGGGGTGGGACGATTATTGTCATGGATCCTCGCAGGGGAGCGATCATTGCGCTGGCCAACGCGCCCTGCTATTCACCGGAGGAGTTTTACGAAGCGGAAGAGGGCCTGTTGGTGAACCCGGCGGTGAGCCGCCAGTATGAACCCGGGTCGGTAATGAAATTGGTGACCATGGCTGCAGCTCTGGATTCGGGCACAGTCACCCCGCAGAGTACCTATTACGATTCGGGCGTCATCGAGGTTGGCGGGCACCGGACCTACAACTGGGATCGTAGTGGTCCCGGCACGACGGATATGACAACCCTGCTGTCCCGTTCATTGAACGTGGGGGCGGCGACCATCGCTACCTGGATGGGGCCGGAGACTTACTATACCTACCTGGAGCGATTCAACTTTGGCCGGCCGACAGGAATTGATCTCATGTCGGAGGCGGGCGGAACGATGCATCTGCCGGGCAGCGCCTATTGGACCGAATCGTTTATCGCTACCAATGCTTATGGCCAGGGTGTAGCAGTGACGCCGTTGCAGATGATCACATCCGTGGCAGCGCTGGCCAACGAAGGGCGGTTGATGCAACCTTACGTGGTCGAAGAGATTCATAGTGGCGGTCGTATCTTCCACCATGAGCCGACCGTTCTCAGCCAGCCGGTATCGCCGGAGACGGCTAACCAACTGAACACAATGGCGGTCACGGCTGTACAGCGGGAGGTGACCAGCGCCCAGGTAGACGGCTATACGATTGCCGGCAAGACGGGTACGGCCGAAATTCCGGAAAACGGCGTCTACCTGTCTGACGCGACTATTGGGTCATTTATTGGCTGGGCCCCGGCCGACGAACCAGAAATGGTGGTATTGGTCAAGATAGACCGGGCAACCAGTTCTCCCTGGGGCTCGGTAACGGCTGCGCCGGTCTTCGCCGATCTGGTTGAAGAGCTAGTTGTGATGTTAAATATTCCGCCCGACTCTGTCCGTTTGCAGAGGGACGTGGCAGAGATTAGAGGGAATTAGAAGACGGGCAGGTTACCCGGACTGATTGGCTAACCCTGATAGATTATGTTGACACTCGGACACATCTTGAAAGCGCTAAGTGATTACCGGCCCACAGGGGAGGAGCCTGCCCTGTCCACGGTGGTCACGGACAGCCGCGAGGTGGAACGAGGCAGCCTCTTTGTCGCCCTCGAGGGAGAACGACGTGATGGTCACGATTATGTGGCCGAGGCTCTTGCAGGCGGCGCTATTGCCGCCCTGATTGAGCGCCCGGTCGTTCCCGAGATGTTGACCATCGATCTGCGCCAGGAAGCGTCGCCCGTACCGGACCCGATTTCCACCCCGGTCCAACTGGTGGTGGAAGATAGCGTCAGGGCGATGCAGGTTGCTGCTGCTGCCTGGCGCGATCTTTTCCCAGTGCGCGTGATCGGAATTACGGGGAGTGTGGGTAAATCGTCCACGAAAGAGTTAACCCACGCGGTGCTCTCCAGCCGCTACCGTACATTTAAGACGCCCGGAAACCGTAATAGCGTCCTTGGCCTTCCTCCGGCCTTGTTCCAGTTACGTCCTTATCACCAGCGGGCCGTCCTGGAAATGGGAATGTACACAACGGGCGAAATTGCCCGGTTGTGTGAAATCACCCGGCCGACGATCGGCGTAGTGACAATGATTGATCCCGTTCATATGGAGCGGGCAGGCAGCCTGGAGAATATTGTGGCTGCCAAACAAGAACTGGTCGAGGCGCTGCCGCCAGACGGTGTGGCGATCTTAAATCAGGACGAACCGCTGGTGATGGGCATGGCCTCGCAGACGGCTGCGCGGATCTTTACCTACGGGTTGGATCCGCGCGCCGATCTGTGGGCCGATGAGATTGAATCCGGTGGGCTGGACGGGATGCGTTTTACCCTCCATTACGGCCGGACCAAGCTGCATACCCATGTTCCGCTGCTAGGACGGCACAGCGTACACACGGCGCTGCGCGCTGCAGCCGTCGGATTGGTCGAAGGCCTCTCGTGGGACGAGATCATGCAGGGACTGAAAGATGAAGCGGCCCAGTTGCGATTGATTACAGCCTCGGGCCCGGCTGATTCGCTGATTCTGGACGACACTTACAATGCCAGCCCCGCATCGGTCATCGCGGCGCTTAACCTGCTGGACGATTTGCAGGGGCGCCATATCGCCGTGCTTGGCGATATGTTGGAATTGGGCGAGGCTGAAGAGGAGTCTCACCGGTTGGTGGGCCGGCGGGCGCGGCGCGTGGCCGATATCCTGCTAACCGTGGGACGGCGCGGGCGGCTCATAGGTGAAGAGGCATTGCGCGCCGGTATGCCCCGGCAACGGGTGTTGATGGTGGAAAAGGCGGAAGAAGCGGTGCCGCTCCTGAAAGAGACGATCGAGGCCGGCGATGTGGTCCTGGTGAAGGGATCCCGTGGTGTGGCTCTGGATCAAGTGGTGGCGGCCCTGGCACAGGGTCGTGATCGGAAGCGAGATTGATAACCGGCTATGGCTTTTGCGATGACATTAGGCGGATTTACTTTTCTCATGGCCGTCATCTGGGGCAGCCCCCTGGTTGAGATCATGCGCCGCCTGAAATTGGGCAAGCAGATCCGGATAGAGGGTCCACAGGCCCACCTGTCGAAAATGGGTACGCCTGCAATGGGAGGCATCCTGATAGTCGGCTGGACGGTGATAATCAGCATCGTGGTCAATATCGTGCAGTTGATTCAAAATCTGGACGTTGCCGGCAGTGTCCTGCTTCCGGTGGGCGTGATGATTGCCTATTCGATTCTGGGAGGCATTGACGATTACCAGGGATTCCGCCAACGGCCGGGCGTCGGCATGTTGGCCCGCTACAAAATCTGGTACCAGATGGCGATTGCTTTCCTGGCATCTGGCGCTCTCTACGTGATCAACGGTGGTCATGGCTTCACTGCTATTCCCACAGTAGAGGTCTGGCTGGACATCGGCATCTGGATCATACCCGTCGGCACCTTTATTATCACCGGCACCGCCAACGCCGTGAATCTGACCGATGGCCTGGACGGCCTGGCGGGCATCATCGCCGCAACGTCGTTTGCCGCCTATGGGGTCGTTGCCTTTATGCAGGGCCAGCAATTCCTGGTGATCTTCAATTACATCGTCGTCGGCGCCTGTTTTGCGTTTCTGTGGTTTAATGCCCACCCCGCGCAAATGTTCATGGGCGATGTCGGTTCACAGGCATTAGGCGGGGCGCTGGCGGTGGTTGCTCTGATGACCTACCAGTGGCCAATTCTGCCGATTATCGCCTTTGTGCCGGTGGCGACGACGCTTTCTACCGTGCTGCAGGTGGCTTCGGCCGTTCTCAGTCGTCGTTTCCTGGGGCGCGATGTCCGGCCGTTCCGCATGGCGCCGTTGCATAACCATTTCGTGTTGCTCGGCTGGAGCGAGACCCAGATTGTGCAGCGATGGTGGCTGATCGCCATTCTGACGGCGATGGTTGGGATTGCGCTGGCGTTGATTTAGACGATGGAGACCAGAGATTAAAGAGTAGAGATGACCGATGAATCCGGAATTGTCGACCCTCTGGCCGGGAAACGGATTGTGATTCTGGGATTGGCGCGACAAGGAGTGGCGCTGGCCCGCTTTGCCGCCGGCGCCGGCGCCGAGGTGGTCGTGTCCGATTTGCGCCCAGCCGCTGCGCTGGAGACGGAAGTGCAGGAGTTAGCTAACCTGGAGATTGAGTATGTACTGGGTGAACATCCGATGAGTTTGTTAGACGGAACAGATTTGCTGGCCCCGAGCGGAGGGGTCCCCCTGTCGGCTCCGATTGTGAAGGCGGCCCGAGAACGGGGAATCTCCCTGACCAACGACTCGCAGGAGTTCATCCGTCGCACCCCAGCCGACGTCGTGGGGATCACCGGCTCGGCAGGGAAGACGACGACGACGGCTCTGACCGGGATCATGGGCCAGATGGGCGGGCGGCGCACCTGGGTCGGTGGCAACATCGGCCGGCCGTTACTCAGTTCTCTGGAAGAGATGGAAGCTGAAGATCTGGTTGTTCAGGAGTTATCCAGTTTCCAGTTAGAGATCTGGCAGCAGAGCCCTCGGGTGGCAGCGGTATTGAATATCACGCCGAATCACCTGGACCGGCACAGAACGATGCGCGCGTACAGCGAGGCGAAGTCGAATATCTTGCGCTATCAAGGCGAAGAGGGCATTGCCGTTCTCTGCGCTGACGATCCGGGGGCGATGACTCTACGCCCGCTGGTAAGCGGCCGGTTGCGTACTTTCAGCGTTAGGCAGCCGGTGACCGATGGCGCCTTTGTCCGGGATGGCCAGATCTGGTTGCGTAATGGTGCAGAGCAACCGGTATGTGATCTGGCGGAAATACGTCTTCGGGGCGAACATAACGTGCTCAATGTCCTGGCCGCAGCCACCCTGGCCGATTCGGTCGGGATCCCGGTTGATGGCATTCGCCAGGCGGCGACGACCTTTGCCGGCGTGGAACACAGGCTGGAGGTGGTGGCGACTGTCGGGGGCGCGACCTACGTAAACGACTCCATTGCCACCGCGCCAGAACGGGCAGTGGCGGCGATTGGCGCCTTCAGTGAGCCCCTGATTCTGCTGGCCGGCGGTCGAGATAAGGATATGGTCTGGGATGCGTGGGCAAAACGTGTTGCCGGCCGGGTCAAGCAAGTGGTGTTGTTCGGGGAACTGGCGCCAATGTTGGAAGAGCGGTTGGAAGCCCAGCGCGGGCAGGGCGGTGACGAGCGCCGGCCGGCGCTCGTCCGGGTGGACACGGTGGCGGAAGCGGTGGCTGTCGCCGCTGCTTCGGCGAGGCCGGGGGATGTGGTACTGTTGTCGCCGGGAGGAACGAGTTATGATGCCTTCCGCGACTTTGAAGAGCGAGGCAAGCGTTTCAGAGTTCTAGTAAAGGAATTAGCTGAACGGAGCGCGTAGCCGGCGGTTTACGCAACCGGCGCTACGCTGGATCAATGAGTTATGGCTTCAGTAACAGTTGTACGGAACAAAAATGATCGGGCCCGGCCAGGGATCAAACTTTACTTTGACTATTGGCTTTTGCTGGCAGTAGCCGGATTGGTGGTCATCGGCATGCTGATGGTCTACAGCACCACGTTTGACCTGGGCCTGCTGAGCAGAGAAGAACCCACCTACTTCTTCCGGCGACAGGTGAGTGCCCTCCTGCTCGGGCTGGTCGCCATTGTGGTCTTCATGCAATTCGACTACCATATCCTGCGCCGTTTCTCAGTGCTGATCATGGGCGGCACACTGCTCCTCCTCCTCTATCTGTTGATTTTTGGTGAGGCGAATTTCGGTGCCACCCGCGGGCTGCACGATAATTCCTACCAGCCGGGCGAGGTGGCCAAACTGGCGACCATCCTCTACATTGCCCACTGGCTTTCCTCAAAAGGCGACCGGATCAAGGATATTACCTATGGTCTTTTGCCGTTTTCCGTCATTACGGGCGTGGTCTGCTTCCTGATCGTGCAACAGCCCGATCTGAGCACTGCCGGTTTGATTGCGATCATTAGCCTGACCATCTTCTTCGTGGCCGGCGCAGAGTGGAAGCAGATTTTTGTCGCCGGTGGGTCGGGCGCCATTATTTTTGTCTTGCTGATGCTTACGGTGCCCCATGCGCAGGCTCGGGTCAGAGCATGGCAGGAGGTGTTACGGGATCCTGACCAGGCGATCTGGCAGGTGAAACAGGCTCTGATTGCCCTGGGATCCGGAGGCTTCTTTGGCGTCGGCCTGGGCAACAGCACCCAGAAATTTGGCCCCCTGCCGGCGGCGCACACTGACGGCATCTTCGCCATCGTCGGCGAAGAACTGGGGCTGATCGGCTGTCTGGTTGTCATTCTTTTGCTGGCCCTCCTGATCTGGCGAGGCGTGCGCACTGCGCTACAGGCGCGCGACAGTTATGGATTCCTGCTGGCGCTGGGTATCACCAGTTGGCTGGGCTATCAGGCGCTGATCAACATTGCCGTGATCACGGCCGTGATTCCCTTTACCGGGATCCCGCTGCCGTTCCTCAGCTATGGCGGTACCTCTTTGCTCTTCTCATTAATTGGAGTTGGCATTCTCTTGAATATTTCGCGGGACGCGCACGTGACAACGCGTGCCCAACCCCGCAAGTCAGTCACGGAGACATTGCGTGCGAGTTTTGGTTTGCGGAGGCGGAACAGGCGGCCACATCTATCCCGCTCTGGCCACCGTCGCTGAATTACGCCAGCGTGGTCTGGCGGCAAATGAATTTCTATGGATCGGTACCCGAGGTGAAATGGAAGAAGAGTTGGTACCCCGCGCAGGGTTGGATCTGGAAACGATCCGGGCCGGTGCTGTCGTCGGCGTACCCCTCTGGGAGACAATGAAGAACGCAGCCAAGCTGACCTGGAGTCTGGGAAAGAGCAACCGGCTATTCGGCCGGTTCCAGCCTGACGTGCTCTTCATGACCGGCGGATATGTGAATGTGCCGGTGGCGCTGGTTGCCCGGTTACGGCAGGTCCCGGCGGCGATCTATCTGCCGGATATCGAACCCGGTGCTGCGATTCGTTTCCTCAGCCGCTTCGCGCAGAAGGTAGCCTGCACAGCGCCGGCCTCGCGCGCATACTTCCCTGAGGCGAAGGTAGTGGTCACCGGTTATCCCGTCCGGCCGGATGTGCGGGCCACGGCCGGTCTAAGCCGGGAAGCAGCGCTGGCTCGTTTTGACCTGGCGCCCGGCCGGCGCACTCTGTTCGTCTTTGGCGGCAGCCGAGGCGCACGAACCATTAACCGGGCGTTGATGGCCATCTTGCCCCAGTTATTGGTTGAGTTTCAGGTGATCCACGTCAGCGGCCAGTTAGATTGGCCGGAAGTTGAGGCGAATGGCCAGCGTCTGCCGCCCGAGCAACGGGCCTATTACCGGCCGTATCCGTATCTGCACGAGCGGATGGGCGCCGCTTTCCGGGCAGCGGACCTGGTAGTGTCGCGGGCCGGTGCGAGCATGTTAGGGGAAGCACCGGCTTTTGGCCTGCCTTCGGTATTGGTGCCGTATCCATACGCCTGGCGGTACCAGAAGGTGAATGCCGATTATATGGCCGACCGTGGGGCAGCGATCCGGCTGGATGACGAATTGCTGGCGGAAGAATTATTGCCGACGGTAGTGGGCATATTGCGGGACGAATCGCGTCTGGCCCAGATGGCTGAGGCTGCCCGCGCTCTGGACAGACCCGGCGCGGCAAGTGACCTGGCCGGCCTGCTGATGCAATTAGGAGGGAAGGGGAATCAGGAAAGGGACTATGATTAGCTTACAATATATTTTCCTGTTCATGATTGTTTTCTTTGCCCTGATCGGCTATCTGCGCGGTTGGCAACGGGAGGTGATTGCCCTCAGCGGGCTAATCGCTTCTATCGCCGCTCTGATCCAATTTGGCGAAACACTGATCCGGTTGGTTACGGCGTTGACGGGTGCAACGCAGGCGATCAATAATCCGAACGCCTTGCGCCAGCAGGAGATCTGGATTCAAGTGATCTTCCACGTCACGATTGCCTTCTTTAGCTACCAGGTGGTGGCCCGGCTGGCAGAGCAGGCTACCAGCGGACGCCTGGGAGAACGGCTGCGTGGAGACCTGGAAAAGCGGATTCTGGGAATGTTCATCGGGGCGATCAACGGGTACCTGTTGATCGGTTCCCTCTGGGGCTTCGTCGAGTACCAGATAACGGCCAACGGGTATGTGAAATTGGCCCCTGAGATCGGTTATCCTTTCGACCCGAATGTAATTGTGCGCCCGGTCGCCGATGCTTCGGCAGCGATGATTACCGATTTCCTGCCGATGGGTATTTTTAACCCGACGGTGTGGTTGCTCTTATTTTTTGTTTCCTTTTTTATCGTGATTATTGCCCTCATCTAAAGTCTGGAGAATTCTCATCCAAAAGATGGAGAGTCAAGAGTGGTAGTGGCTGTGAGTGAAGAATTGGTAGAGCAAGCGAGAATCCGTCTGCGCCCTGGGATGCACTTTCACCTGGTGGGGATCGGCGGTAGCGGCATGTCGGCCATCGCCTGGGTGCTCCTGGGCCATGGCTTCACAGTCAGCGGCTCGGATATGCAGACGAATGAAGTAACCAGGGCATTGGACGAAGCAGGAGCGACGGTTTACCAGGGGCATGATGCGGCCCACATCGCCGGGGCAGATGCTCTCGTCATTTCTTCGGCGATTCCGGAGAGCAACGCCGAGGTGGTCGCTGCGGAAGCGGCCCGGCTGCCGGTACTGAAGCGCGCCGATTTTCTGGGTGCGCTGATGGTGTCGGCCCGGGGTGTGGCAGTCGCCGGCAGCCATGGCAAGACCACGACCACCAGCCTGATTGCCCACATCTTGCTGGAAGCGCAGCGCGACCCGTCCGTGATCGTCGGCGGTGTATTACCCACGTTAGGCCGGGCAGGGCGGGCCGGCCAGAGCGATCTCTTCGTGGTAGAGGCAGATGAATACGATTATATGTTCCTGGGACTTCAGCCGCAGGTCGAGGTGATTACCAACATCGAGCATGATCACCCGGATATCTTCCCGACCCCGGATGTATACCGGGATGCCTTTAAACGGTTTGTCCAGCGCCTGCCGGCCGGGGGAACGTTAATTGCCTGTGCGGACGATCCGGGGGTACGCGACCTGCTCTCGGAAATCGAGCGGACGGATATAGATACGGTTACCTACGGCCTGGATGAGAACGGCGAACGGTACGACCTGACGGGGGTGGACGTTCGTAGCAACCGCTTTGGCGGGAGTGATTTTGTCGTTCTGGCTGACGGGGAGACGATTGGCCTGGCCCGTATACGGCTGCCGGGAAAACACAATATCCGCAACGCACTGGCGGCTATCGCCGCCTGCCGTACGCTGGGGATGACCTTTGGCGAGATGTATCCGGCGCTGGCCGACTTTGGCGGTGTGGGACGGCGCTTCCAGGTGCTTGGCGAGGTGCGGGGGGTAACGGTGGTCGACGATTATGCTCACCATCCTACGGAAATCCGGGCCACGTTGGCCGCCGCTCGCCAACGGTATCCCGGCCGGCGGCTGTGGGCGGTGTGGCAACCGCATACCTACAGCCGCACGAAGCTGTTGTTGGAAGAATTTGCAGCCAGTTTCGACGAGGCGGACCGGGTGACGGTTCTGGATATTTATCCCAGCCGTGAACGGGACACGCTGGGGATTGATTCCGGCCTGGTAGTGTCCAAGATGACCCATGACGATGCACACCACATCGGTGCGATGGAAGCGGCGGCGGCGTATATTTTGGACCGCATCCGGCCGGGTGATGTGCTTCTGACATTGGGCGCCGGCGATGGTGATCAGGTTGGGCGCCGGGTGTTGGCTCGATTAGAGGAGAGAGTGAGATCGTAAAGAAAGAGGGAAGTTCCGAAAACAGCGAAACGGAGGGTTCGCAAGAAGAGAAGCCTATGGATTTACAGACGAGCGTACTCAAAGTAACCTATGAACGATTCAAGCAGGTGTTTGATGACGCCTTCCAGCTGGACGTGCCGATGTCCCGCTACACATCGGCCCGGGTCGGCGGCCCGGCCGACATGTTTGTGACGGTGCATAGCGCCAGCGAACTGCAGATGGCAGCGGAACTGGCCTATAGCAAGCACGTACGGTACCTGGTGCTGGGTGGCGGTTCAAATATCCTGGTGGCGGATGCCGGCATTCGTGGGCTGGTGATTATGAATCGTGCCCGGGAAGTTAAGTTCCGGAACACCGGCGTCAGTGTCGTCTGCACGGTTGAATCCGGGATGAATCTCTCGTCCCTGGCGCGACAATGCATTGCCAAAGGTCTGGGTGGGCTGGAGTGGGCGGTAAGTGTACCCGGTACCGTCGGCGGTGCGGTTGTGGGCAATGCGGGTGCTCACGGTGGAGATATTGCAGGCACCCTGGTGGCGGCGACCATCTGGGAACCGGGCCGGGGCACGCGCATCTATAGCAATGAAGAGCTTGAGTACGCCTACCGGGATAGCATTCTTAAGCGTGAACAAGAGTTCTACCGTCCCCGGCGGGTCGTGCTTTCTGCTGAGCTGGCTCTAAAGCCCGAACCTCAGGATGTATTAATTGCCCGTGCCGATGGTTTCACCGCCCACCGGAAACAAACGCAACCGGCCGGGGCCAGCATGGGCTCCATGTTTAAGAATCCGGAACATTACTATGCCGGTTACCTGATTGACGCCGCCGGTCTGAAAGGGTTCCGCAGCGGCGGAGCCCGCATTTCGGAGAAGCATGCGAACTTCTTCATAAACGAAGGTGAGGCGACGGCTGAAGACGTGCGCAGCCTGATTGCCGAAGCGTGGAACACGGTGCGGGAACAATTTGGTGTCGAACTGGAATTGGAAGTGGAATTAATCGGCGACTGGCAGTTTGAGAAAGATGACGGGGATTAGGAACTAGAGATTGGAGATTAGAGGTTGGCCTATTGCACCCAATCTCCAATCTTCAGAAAGAGTATGGATATATCTGGCGAACAGAGGCAACAGAAGATCAAGGTCGGCGTCATTTTTGGCGGCCGTTCTGGCGAGCATGAGGTCAGCCTGATGTCGGCACGCTCGGTGATGGATGCCCTAGACCCGGAGAAGTACGAGGTCGTGGCCATTGGCATCGACAAAGAGGGGCAGTGGCTGGTGGGCGACGCCATGGCGGCCCTGCGCGATGGGGCGACCGAAACTGCCCGGCCCGGCACCCTATTGCCTGAGCCGGGTAATCGCTCTCTGTTACAGGTACAGCGGCCGCAGGCGGCGGCGCCGCCCCAACCTCTTTCCCTCTCAGAAGTGAGCACGTTGGACGTCGTTCTACCCATCCTCCATGGCCCTTATGGTGAGGACGGCACGGTACAGGGCTTGCTGGAACTGGCGGGGCTTCCCTACGTTGGAGCCGGCGTTGTGGGTTCCGCGGTGGGTATGGACAAGGCGATCTTTAAGAATGTGATGGAAGCCAATGACATCCCGGTCCTGCCCTGGGAACTGGTATTGCGTAGCGAGTGGCAACAGCGCCCAGAGCCAATTCTGGACGAATTGGAGGCCAGCTTCGCTTATCCGGTCTTTATCAAGCCGGCGAATCTCGGGTCCAGTGTAGGGATATCCCGCTGTGAAGACCGGAAAGGCTTACGGGCGGGCCTGGAGGAAGCGGGAGGGTATGACCGGCGTTTGATTATCGAACAGGGAATAAATGCCCGCGAATTGGAAGTGGCCGTTCTGGGCAACGATGTGCCGGTGGCCAGCGTGGTAGGCGAGATCCGGCCCCGCCGTTCCTTTTATGATTACGTGGCCAAGTATGTCAGTGATGATTCGGAGTTGCTTATCCCGGCGCCGTTGTCACCGGCCGTGGCCGACAGGGTCCGGTCGCTGGCGGTGCGCGCTTATCAGGCAATCGACTGCGCCGGTCTAGGCCGGGTAGATTTGTTGATGGACCGGGACAGCGGCAGCCTGTACCTGAATGAAATTAACACGATCCCGGGGTTCACCAGGATCTCGATGTATCCCAAACTGTGGGAGGCGAGCGGCCTTAGCTATCCGGAGTTGCTGGACCGGCTGATTGAACTGGCGCTGGCCCGTTTTGATGAGAAACAGCAGTTGAAGACGGCGTTCACCGTAGAGGAAGAAAAGTAAGTGTCTTTCATGCAATCACGGCGCTCGCAGAAGCGCCAACGGAAATTGCGCAAACAAAAGCCTATACGCCGGATGGAGTCCGCGTCTTCTATTTCTATGCCCCGCCTGCGCGTGCCAAAAACGGCGCGCCGCCGGCGCCGGCGCAACCGGCACCGCCTGCGCCTGCCCGGGGAGGCCCTGAAACAGTTCGTTCTCTCGGCGCGCTGGGTCAGCCTCGTGTTGCTGGTGGTGACGGTTTCGGCTCTGGCCATGATTGGAATGGATGAGAACTTTTACCTGACGATGATTCCGGTTGAAGGTGTTGCCGCGATCCCGCCGTCGGAGATCGTTAATGCCAGCGGGCTGGCCGGTGCCCATGTCTTTTCGGTTGAGCCGCGCGCGGCTGCGCAGCAGATAGCGGATCTTCCAGGCGTGATCTCGGCCACGGTCACCCTGGAATGGCCAAACCAGGCGCACGTCCGGATCAGGGAAGATTCACCCGTGGCTGTGTGGGAGCAGGACGGGCAGGAGTATTGGGTCAATAAGCACGGGGATTTGGTTCCGGCGCGGCTGGAAGCGTCGGGCCTGCTGCAAATCATGGCCGAAGGTGGGGCAACGGCCCGCACTCCGGAAACTGTGCCGGCAGAGACAGAGACGGACACGGCGGCCACTGACGAGACGGAGCCGGGGAAAGCGCCCGTGCTGTTTGTTCCCGACGAGGTATTACAGGGTGCCTTACTCTTGCGCGAGCTGCGACCGAACATCGATGCCCTTTACTATGATCCTTCGGGTGGTCTCAGCTATCAGGACGGACGTGGCTGGCGTGCGTACTTCGGCACCGGCACAGATATGGCCCAGAAACTGGTGATATATGAAACGCTGGTGGAACATCTCGAGAAGCAAGGGGTAACGCCGGAATATATCAGCGTCAGTAATCAGGAAACGCCGTTTTACCTGGGCCAATAGTCCGGGGCGGCACAATCAGCGAGAATCGACGGTCGTCCGGCCCGCAGCCGGGTTGATTCTCCAACAGCAGGATACGATGATGGAAGGAATTTTATTTGGGTTAGACATTGGCACGACGAAGATTTGCGCCCTGGTCGGCGAGGTCCGCGGTGATCAGTTGCGCATCATTGGTTTTGGTGTAGAGCCTTCGCGTGGTATGCACAAGGGTATGATCGTGGATGTCGGCGAGGCATCGGTGGCGGTGGCGCAGGCCGTGGAGAAGGCTGAGGAAACCTCTGGCTACGATCTCTCCCGGGCCTTCGTCAGCCTGGCCGGCGAGCACATCCAATCAAGCAACAGCAATGGTGCTGTGGCCATTGGGCGCAACGGCAGTGGGGTCCTGGCGGAGGATATCGAGCGGGCGCTGGATGCTGCACAGGCTGTTCCCGTTCCCAGCAATCGGGAGATAGTGCACCTCGTTCCCTGCCACTTCAAGGTAGATGATACGATTGTGCGTCGCCCACTGGGGATGCATGGCTACCGGCTGGAGGTAGATGCCCACATCGTGACGGGCGCTTCGATGGCGATGATGAATATTGGCAAGTGTGCTGACAACGTGGGCATAACAGTGGAAGAGTTTGTGCTTAATGCCCTGGCTTCGGGAGAGTCGGTGCTGGAGCCGAACGAGCGCGAGATGGACGTGATCGTGGCCGACATTGGTGGCGGCACCACCGACGTGGCCCTTTACCGGCAGGGGAGCGTTTTCCACAGCAAGGTGTTGCCGGTAGGCGGTTATCACATTACCAACGATATTGCCATCGGCTTGCGCGTGCCCTTCGAGGTCGCCGAACGGGTCAAGATTCAATACGGGGATTGCCGTCCGGAGGAGATCGATCCCGATTCGATCTTCACGGTATCTCCCTTCAGCGGCGAGCGGATCATGGTCGGCCGTCAAGATCTGGCCAGCGTGGTCGAGGCGCGGGTGGAAGAGATCTTCCAGCTGGTATTGAAAGAGGTCGAGGCATCGGGCTACGATGGCTTGCTCCCGGCCGGGATCGTCCTGACCGGTGGTGCCAGCCAGTTACGGGGAATCACGGCCGTGGCCCAGCGGGTATTGGGCGTGCCGGCACGGGTGGGGATGCCGCGGGAGCTGGTAGGGCTGGTGGACTCGCTGCGGAGCCCGGCTTTCGCTACAAGCGTGGGCCTGTTGCGCTGGGCGCTGAGCGACAGCAATATGTACCGTCCGCGCCCGCGGGGGAGCGAGTGGGGACGGAAACTCGGCAGCTTTTTCCGCGCTCTGTTGCCAGAGTAGATGAGGTGCAGAAGGAAGACGCTTTCGCAATGAAGTGTGTGGGTCGCAAGTAACGTAATATTGATACACAGTAGTATAGAGAGGGGTTAAGATGGGTACAGAAAGAAGACAACGACAAGTACAGAGAATGCCCGATGTGGAGGGGACTGCCCTGATCCGCGTGGTAGGCATTGGCGGTGGGGGCAGCAACGCGGTTAATCGCATGATCGAGGCAGGCATCGCCGGCGTCGACTTTATCGCGATTAATACCGATAGCCAGGCGCTGATGTCCAGCCGGGCGCGGCAGCGCCTGCACATTGGCGAACGCGTAACGCGTGGGCTGGGTGCCGGTGGGGATCCGGAGGTGGGCGAACGGGCCGCGGACGAGTCCACGGACGAGTTGCACACGGCCCTCCACGGTTCCGACATGGTTTTTGTCACGGCCGGGATGGGCGGCGGGACGGGCACCGGCGCGACGCCGACCGTGGCCAAGGTAGCCCGGGAAGAAGGCGCGCTAACAATTGGCGTCGTCACCCGTCCCTTTACCTTTGAGGGTGCGCGCCGGGCGAAGGTCGCGGAAGCCGGGATCGAGGAGTTAAAGGAGCACGTCGACACGCTGATCGTCATTCCAAATGATCGTCTGTTGGAAACGGCCGATAAGCGGGTTTCCCTGCTCGACTCTTTCCGGCTGGCGGACGATGTGCTCCGGCAGGGAATCCAGGGGATCAGCGAGCTGATCACTGTGCCGGGCCTGATCAATCTCGACTTCGCCGACGTGCGCACAATCATGTCGATGGGGGGCGCTGCGTTGATGGCCATTGGTCATGGTACCGGCGACGACCGGGCCCAGATTGCGGCTGAACAGGCGCTTTCTAACCGGCTGCTGGACGTGACGATCGACGGTGCCCGTGGCATTCTCTTCAACGTCACCGGCGGCTCTGACCTCAGCCTGTACGAGATCAACCAGGCAGCTTCGGTAATTCGTGAAACCGCGCACCCGGATGTGAACCTGATCTTTGGCGCGGTTATCGACGAGGAAATGGGCGACGAAATCCGGATTACGGTGATCGCCACCGGTTTCGAACGCACCTTTCCGGCCATGCACCGCATGACCTCGCGTCAGGTAGATCGCCGTCTGCCTTCGGGCCCGCCGGTACGTGAGAACCAGACGGTGTCGGTAGAGCGGCAGCCGTCGCCCCAGCGGAATGAACCGGGCCAGGACGAAGATCGCTCCTCCTTCCGGCTGGACGACCTGGAAATTCCCGCTTTCTTACGTAAAAGGCGTTGATCGTCGTCGTGGGCGTTGGCCCGCTTTCTTAACGTTTCGTTTGCCCCTCTTTTTGGGTGATGGCACCGGCTGCCGGTGCCATCACACCCCCTGTCTGCCTGCCCTTGTTAGGGTCGTGGCAATTGAGATATATTTTAAGGTATATCCCCCTAATTTCCCCTTGCTAGGGACCTTTCCCTATGTTATAATTCCTGCCACTTAGACGCCAGATGTGGGGGACAAGCATAGCTGAGACCCAACATCTGGTGCTAATTCTTTGACAAAGAGAAGCCTCGACCCATATCTGGGGCGAATTGCCCCGGACGGAGAAGCAGTCGTGAAGTGCCCGTATTGTCAGCATGGAAAGACGCGCGTCCTTGATACCAGCCATGATTCACGCGGCGGGATTCGCAGACGGCGGGTGTGTGTCAGTTGCGAACAGCGTTTCAGCACTTATGAACGCCCAATCCTGGCCACGCCGCTACTGGTGAAACGGGACGGGACACGCGAGGAATTTTCTCGCGAAAAACTGAAGGGCGGTATCCGGGTGGCCTGTGCTAAACGGCCGGTCGCTGCGGCCGACATTGAGCGGCTGGTGGGTGAGATTGAGGCGGAGTTGCAGCAGATGGGCAGGGCGGAAGTCCCAAGCCGCCTGGTGGGAGACCGGGTAATCAAAAAGCTACGAGAATTGGATGAAGTAGCCTACATCCGCTACGCCATCGTCTACCTGCGTCTCGACGATCTGGACGCAGTGCGCGATGAGATAGAGGAATTGTTGGCCGAGTAGCTGCTGCCGGGTATAAGCAGTTGCCTCTATCCTGCGCTCCGTGAGGGCGGGGGGGTGACTCATCTGTGATCTCTTCGCCGGCGAGACAAAAGACAGTTAAGAGTGGAGGAAAATTATGTTAAAAGACGCGCAACCGGCAACGAGGGAGGAGACCGGTACGACGATTCCGTTGACGGAGAACGGGCGGGAGGTGCTCAGACGTCGTTACCTGCGCAAAGGGCCTGATGGCAAACCTGTGGAGAGCATCGAAGAGATGTTCCGCCGGGTGGCGCATCACGTCGCCCTCCCGGACGAGGAGCATGGGGAGGATGTTGCGGCTACCGAGGAAAAATTCTATCAACTGTTGACAGAGTTGCGATTTTTGCCAAATAGTCCCACTTTTACCGGTGCCGGCACGCCTCTGGGACAGCTTGCGGCCTGCTTTGTGTTGCCTATAGAAGACGATATGGGCCGGGAAGAATCCGGCATCTTCCAGACGTTGCGCGACGCGGCACTGATCCAGCAGACGGGAGGGGGGAATGGTTTCTCTTTCTCACGTCTGCGCCCCAAAGGTGCGCTGGTCAAGAGTTCGGCAGGGCAGGCAACCGGCCCTGTTGGTTTTCTGCGCGTCTATGATCAGGCGTTTGGCGAGATTGCCCAGGGGGGCACCCGTCGCGGCGCCAATATGGCCGTCCTCCGGGTCGATCATCCCGACATTTCCGAATTCATTTCCTGTAAGGCCAGCGAAGACGCCATAACAAATTTCAACATCTCCGTCGGGATCACCGATGCGTTCATGCGGGCGGTTGAGAATAATGGTGATTTTGACCTGATCAATCCTCAGGATGGGGAGATTTGGGGGACGGTAAGGGCGGGAGACGTCTTCGATCAGATCGTCAAGCACGCTTACAATAACGGCGAGCCGGGTACGCTTTTCCTGGATGCGGCCAACCGGGAAAATCCGGTCCCTCATCTCTATGATCTGGAAGCCACAAATCCTTGTGGCGAGCAGTGGTTGGGCCCGTACGAAAATTGCTGCCTGGGCTCGGTGAACCTGGCCCGGCACCTCACCGAAGATGGGGAAGTGGATTGGGAACAGCTGCAGCAGACGGTAGAAGAAGCCACTCATTTCCTGGATAATGTGGTCACGGCAAATGCATATGTTCCGGCCGTGTCTCAACTGGAAATAGCCGCCCACCGGGCACGCCGGATCGGGTTGGGTTTCATGGGGTTGGGCGACCTGATGTATCGTCTGGGCGTACGCTATGGGAGTAAGGAAGGACAGGCACTGGCCGGCAAAGTGATGGAGTTTATTCGCTACCATGCCATGCGGACCAGTATCCGCCTGGCCGAGGCCAGAGGGGCATTTCCGGCGATCAAAGGCAGCCTCTACGATCCTGAGAATTTGCAGTGGCAGATCCCCGAGCCGCTGGTGGAGACGGGGAAAACGTGGCAACGACCGGTGCTGGACTGGGAAGAGCTGGTGACCGAGTTGAAGAAACACGGCATTCGCAACGCAGCCCAGACTACTGTCGCGCCCACCGGGACCATCGCCACCGTCTCCGGCTGTGAAGGCTACGGTTGCGAGCCGGTCTTTGCGCTGGCCTATACCCGGAACGTGGACGACAAAGGGAAAAATCTGCAGTTACACTACACCAGTCCCCTGTTCGAGCGAGCATTGATCGAGGCAGGCGTGGATGGCTCTACCCGCAAGGAGATCGTCGACGAGGTTCTGCGGGTCGGTACCTGCCAGCACATCGACGCCGTGCCGGAGCCGCTAAGGAACACTTTTGTGGTGGCGTCCGACATTACGCCCGAAGAGCATATCCGGATGCAGGCTGCAATCCAGAGATTTGTGGACAACAGCATTTCCAAGACGTGTAACTTCCCGGAGACGGCGACAGCCGAGGATGTGGCCGGCGCTTACCGGCTTGCCTGGAAATTAGGGTGTAAGGGGTTAACCGTCTACGTCACCGGCAGCCGGGAAAAGGTTGTATTGGAGACCAAGGCGACGAAAGAAGCGAAAGGACAAAAGGCGGAACAGCCTACCTTGTGGCACGAATCGAAGAAGCCACGGGAGTCGATCCTGCCCGGACAGACGCACCGGATTACCACACCCCTGGGAACCACCTACGTTACGATTAACGCGAACGGTGGCCAGCAGCCCTTTGAAGTTTTCATCCATACCTCAAAGGCGGGTAGTGATACAATGGCCGTTTCCGAAGCGATCGGGCGGTTGATCAGCTACGTGTTGCGCCTCTCGTCACCGGTGGAACCCCGGGACCGGCTCAAAGAAGTGATACGCCAGCTTGAAGGGATCGGCGGCGGCCGCCCCCTGGGTTTCGGCGCGAACCGGGTCCTCTCTCTGCCGGATGGGGTGGCTCAGGTGTTGCAGGACTTCCTCAACGAGACGATTCCGGACGAGAGGGCCAACGGGCACACCCCTCAGGCCCAAAGCCGGATGTTAATCGGCGACCTCTGCCCCGACTGCGGAGAGGCGGCACTGGTTAACGAGGAGGGGTGCCGAAAGTGCTATGCCTGTGGCTATAGTGAGTGTTAAGAGGGCATCTTTGTCCTAAACCTTAAAGATTCTCGTAGCCTATTGACAGGTTTATTGGCAATTTGCTATAGTATAGATGCCTTGTAGGAAGGAGTTCGAAAGGATTTTGACTTACGAGGTAAGGGCGCTCCGAGAAATTGTGAAGCGTCTCGCAAACAATCTGGTTAATGTTTGGTTATCCCTTACAAGCGGATAAACCTTTTTGGGAAACCAAGCGTGAGAATTAACCAGGTTGACTTTCACAAGCGAAGAAATTTCTTTCAAGGACTCAGGCGAGAGCTTGAGAGAGAGAAATGGAGCTGTGAGAGAAGCAACTGACCGGACTTCTGCATAAGAAGAAAGGGAAGAAGCGAGAGTGAGAAGGCAGAACGGTTACTTGGAGCCCCTTTTTTATTTGGAGATGAGAGATTGGAGATTGACGGGCGCGAACAATCTCCAGTCTCTAATCTCTAATCTCTTCTTGAAAGACGTGGGCGTGGAGAAGGCCAACGAAGGGTAGATTGCGATATTGTTCGCGGTAATCCAGCCCATAGCCGACGACGAATTTGTCGGGAAGGTCGAACCCTTTGTACTTAAGGGGGATATTCACGAGGCGATGGACCGGCTTGTTAAAGAATACGCAGACCTCTAGGCTGGCCGGGTCGCGCGCACGCAAGTTACGTAATAGGTAGTTAAGGGTCATGCCGGTATCGATGACGTCTTCCACGAAGAGGATGTGCCGGCCCTCAATTGGTACATTCAGGTCTTTCTCCAGGCGGACCGCCCCTTCGCTGCCGGCCCGGAAGCGGGCAATGTCCATGTAATCGACTTCGATGGGAATCGTGATTGCCCGGACCAGATCGGCCATGAAGGGAACGACGCCCTTCAACACGCCGACCAGCAACGGGTTGCGGCCGGCATAATCCCGGGAGATTTCCTCACCCAGCTCGTAGATGCGGGTTTCGATCTCTTGCCGGCTAATTAACACACGCTCAATCCCTTCCGCCAGCTCCCCATACCGCTCCAACTGGTAGCCGATCACTCGTCCGGCTCCTGCGCCTCTGTGCCGAGGATCCGGGCCGCTTCTCCGTCCAGGCCGTATTTTACCATTAACTTACGCACGTCCCGGCGCTTGAACAGTTTGACGTTAATTTCCGGGTAAAGCTCTTGCAGACGGCGCAACTTGCGATTCTTAAAGGTGCTAAGTTTTGGCCGGATGGTGGTAATCTCGATATAAAGATCCTGCCCAGGCAGGTAAAAGTCGGGGGTGAAAGCAGCCGTCACGTTCCCTTCCTCGTCCCATTCCAGGGGGAAGGTGCGCGGCTCATACTCCCACTCCAGCTTGTAGAAATCAAGGACGCGGGCAAATTTTGCTTCGGCGGGATGGGCAAACGCCGGTTGCTCCCGGCCGGGCCCCTGCTCTATGTCAATCACGTTGCCCCCTTACGTCCAGAGGAACAGTGGCGACGCGGTTGTGTTGGAGGTGTAATTTCGCATACATACCTATTACCTATTTGCATTATACGACAGGTAGGGTCTGTAGCGCAATGCACTTCTGGCACCGTGGAAGGCGACGCTGGTCTTGCACCTTTGCGGGCTCGCCGTTAGACTTCTCTCTTGCTTATGGCCATCGCAATCGAAACCCAGCAACTCAGCAAGACGTTTCACCAGCCGCAGGGATGGGGCCGCTTATTGGCCCGTTTGCAGAGGGCCCGGCCGGTAACGGCCGTTGACGACGTCAATCTACGGGTGGAGAAGGGCGAGGTGTTTGGCCTTCTGGGTCCGAACGGTGCCGGCAAGACAACGCTGGCCAAGATGTTGTGTACCTTGATCGTACCCACGACCGGCGTGGCTACCGTGGCCGGCCATTCGTTGGCTGCAGCCGGAGCGATCCGTTCTGAGGTTGGGTTGGTGGTGGCTGACGAGCGTAGCTTTTATTGGCGTCTGAGCGGGCGGCAGAATCTCTCTTTCTTTGCCACAATGTATGGCCTCAGGGGTAAAGAAGCAGATAATCGGGTCGACGCCGTGCTGGAGCAGGTGGATATGGCTGCTTTCGCCGACCGGCGTTTCAGCGATTACTCAACCGGCATGAAGCAACGGGTTGCCCTGGCCCGGAGTATGCTGCACCGGCCCCAGATCCTTTTCCTGGACGAGCCGAGCCGTAGTCTCGATCCGATTGCTACCCGGCGCCTGCACGCGCTTTTACGCCGCCTGGTAGCGGATGAGGGGGTGACGATCTTCCTCATTACCCACGATCTGCTGGAAGCGGAGAAGTTATGCCAGCGGGTGGCCGTGATGCACCAGGGGCGCGTGCGTGTGATGGGCAATCCGGCTGCCCTGCGCGGAGAGCTCGCGCGGACCTTACACTACAATCTGCGCGTAGACCGGCTCCCGGCCGGGGTGGAGACCGCCCTGAAGCAGATAGCACCCGATCTCGCCTGCCGCCACCTTGAGCAACATTCATACCTGACGTTCCGGGCCGCAGAGAGCGATGGCAGGTTGGGGGCTGTTCTGGCGGGGTTGCATCGTCACCGGCTCACCATCCACACTGTTGAGGGTACTCCTCCTTCTTTGGAAGAGGTGTTTGCCTTCTATACTGACGAGGCGCCGGCGGTGTCGCCGGAGTGAGATGAAACGGTTCCGACTGCTCTGGGCTTTTCTCGTTCGCGATTTCCAGACGGAGAGCAGTTATCGCGTCTCCTTCTTGCTTAGTTTGAGCGGCGTCTTCTTCACATCGGTGACCTATTTTTTCGTCTCGCGCCTGTTGAACGAAAGCGTCGAACCAATGCTGGCCCAATATGACGGCGACTATTTTGCCTTTGTCCTGATTGGCGTTGCCTTTGGCAGCTACTTCGGCCTGGGCCTTACCGGCTTTGCCCGGGCCCTGCGCCAGGCGCAGACGACCGGTACCCTGGAGGCGATGATGATGACGCCGGTCTCCGTTTCGACGATTGTGGTGGGCTCGGCCGTCTGGAGCTATGCTTTCACGACGCTGCGCGTCGTCGTGTATTTGCTTCTGGGACTTCTGCTGGGATTGCGCCTGCAGGGGGCAAATTACCTGGCTGCCCTGGTCACCCTTATCCTCTCTGTCATTGCTTTTGCCAGCATCGGCATCGTGGCTGCGGGCGTGATCATGGTGATCAAGCGCGGGGACCCGGTGACTACCTTGTTCAGCAGTGTTGCCACCCTCGTCGGCGGGGTGTTTTATCCCATCGAGATTATGCCGGAATGGTTGCAGATGCTGGCCCGTCTTCTCCCTCTTACCTACTCCCTGCGGGCGATGCGGATGGCTTTACTCAATGGCGCTCCCTGGTCCCAGTTGCTGCCCGACCTGCTGGTGATTGCGGGCTTCGCAGTCGTCCTCTTCCCCCTGTCCCTGCTGGTGTTCCGGCTGGCGGTGGAGCAAGCGCGTGCCGACGGTACGCTCGCGCACTATTAGCCGGTTGCCAGCATGCCGGGCACTCCGCTGGGATCCTGGTAAGATAACGTTTCGCTGCGGGGTGCCCGGCACGATTCTGGTCTATGCGTTTACGTCGTCGCCAATGGCGACCGCTAGCTGGCCCTCCCCGTTGGCATGTGTCGCTTTATCGGATTTCTGTTCAGGGCTTAAGAGGACATCGCCGACGGACAGGTATTCATACCCCTTGGTTACCAGTTGCCGGTAGTCGGGGAGCATGCGCCGGCCGTCGATCACCAGATAGGGTGGTTGGACCGTCTGTTCGATGGTAGAGGAGAGACCCCGGAACTCTTCCCAATCGGTGGAAATGAAAAGGGCGTCACTCCCGGCGATCGCTTCCCGAGCGGTCTCATGATAAGTGATCCGCTCGAAGAGATGGTTCTGTTCGGGATTGAACCAGCGCCACTGCGCTTCGCCCATGGCCAGGGGATCATAAGCTCGAATTTCGGATACGCCTCTAGCCAGCAGTGATTCGACTGCCTTGAGAGATGAAGCATCGCGCATGTCGTTGGTCCGCTTCTTGAAAGCCAGTCCCAGCAAGGCCACCTTCTTGTTGTTAAAATTGAAGCCCGCTTCGTGCACGGCGCGATCAATCAAGTAGGTCTTCTGATACTCGTTGATGTTGTAGACGGCCTGCAGCAGGTCGGTGGAGCGTCCCGCGCGGTTAAGCTGGTAGATCAGGGATTGGATGTCTTTGCCGAAGCAACTGCCGCCGGCGCCGTTGCTGACGTAAGAGCCCCAGGTGCTGATCCGTTCGTCGGACGTAACTCCGATCTTGAGATCCTCCATGCGGATATTGGGATAAGATTCCCCCAGCCGGGCGCCGACGCCGTTCCAGAATGAGATGTAGGAGAGGAGGAGGGTGTTGGCCACGTATTTGATCGCCTCCGCCGTCTCTGGGGTGGTTTCCAGATAGCGGATGCGTACGTGATTGACGAACTGGGAGTAGACGCGACGCAGCAGTTCCAGGTCTTCCTGAGTGTCGGCGCCGACGACGACCCGATCCGGCCGGCGAGAACCTTCCACGGCCCCACCCTGGGCCAGAAACTCAGGGTTCGATGCCACGCCGAAATTTGGCACGCTGTGTTCATTCAGTATTTTTTGCAGGAGGCGGGCCGTGCCGATGGGCACTGTGCTCTTGTTGACGAGGACCACCCGTTTCTGGTCGGCACGGTTGGCCAGTAACTCCCCCAGGTGATGGGCGGCATTCATATAATAGCTCAGATCGGTGGAACCATCTCGCTTCGGCGGCGTCGGCAGACACATGAAGATAATGTCGGTCCCGTCGATGATCGGTTCGAGCTCGGTGGTAAAGAAGAGATATTGGCCTGCCGTCTCTTCGATGGCGTCGATCAGGCCCGGTTCGTTGACGTACCGTTCAATCTGCTCCCGATTGCCTGTCTTGTATGCTTCTATGCGCTCTTCGTCAATATCGTAGGCATACACCTGATGCCCATACTCTGAAAGAACGGCTGCGTGGGGTAACCCGACGAAGCCGGTTCCGACTACGACTATCTTCATTGTTATTTACTCCTTATTTCAGGGTCCTGTAACATCAATTTTGCGGCTTTTCTACCAATATCCACGGCAAAGTTGGTGCCACGATCCCAGGGATAAACCTGGCTCATACTGGCAAAGTATAATTGGGATATTGGCGTTCGTAAAGAAGGCAGACGGGCTGAGTGGTTCACCTCAGGTACCGGCTGTGCATATGGGGCGCGGAAGAGCCAGCTTTTCCGGATCCAGCCGGGGTCAAAGGAAGGGTTGATCTTATGCAGGCTGTTCACAAACAACTGCTGTAGCGTTTCTTTGCTCATCTGCATGTACTGGTGGTCAGGGGGTACGTAGTCACCGCAGTAAACGATGTGATCTCCACCATAATGTTTGCGATCGATATAGTTGGTGTGTTCCACAAGGGCCAGAAACGGGATCTCATTTTCCTGCTTATCGGGCGCGCGTGCCGGGATATTGAGCCAGTAGGTTTTTTTCAACAGCGGTTGGCGCAAGGCCAGGGTCATCACGACCGCGCCCATGCTCTTGAGCTGCAACAATTGCTCCAGATAATGGGCCGGCAGGGAAGGTGCCATCCGGCTGAGGAGCGCTGGCGAAGTGGTCACCAGAACCTGGTCGAAGGTGTCTTCTTCTTCCGCGGTGCGCACGGCAAGCTGCCCGTCAGGTAGCGGCCTGATCGCGCCCACCGGTGCCTGCAGCCGGATCTGGCCCCCGCGGCGGCGGACACTGTGGGTGAGGGTGTCGACTAACATCTGGAAACCACCCTGGAAATAGCCGAGGCGAGGGCTACGTACCTTCAGGCGGGCCCACATCCAGGCCATATTCGCTTCCCGGTAGTAAGGGCCGAATTTACCGATGAGGAGGGGGCGCCAGGTGGTACGGTAGATTTTGTCGCCATACCAGCGGCGCATCCACTCGTCAGCCGTATGCTGCTCCAGGTTGCGCCAGGGGTTGGTGAAGCGCAGGAAGGCACTGATCAGGCCAAAGCGGGCCACGTCCAACAGATTGAAGCCTGGGAAGCGGATCCAGGCCAGAGGAGAATCGAAAGGGACAATCTGGTCCTGGTAGATGACAGAAGTCACCGGCCGGGGAAAGAAAACCTTGTCCCGCAACCCTAACTCCTGGACCAGCTTGAGGATGGCACTGTCTGACGTGAACAGGTGATGATAGAACTTCTCCAGCGGCCACGCCCAGCGCTCGTCGCAGAAGCCGGCTGCCAGACCGCCGGTGTGGTCGCTGGCCTCGTAGACCGTGACCTGCCGGCCTGCTCCCAACAGATCATAAGCTGCAGACAGGCCTGCAATTCCGCCGCCGACAACCGCTATCTTTTTCGTCATACAGGGGCCTCACTTTGGGCCGGTTCTGCTGTCGCCGTCTCTTGCTCATTCTCGGCCAGCGCGGCCGCCTGGCCGAAATCAGACCAGCCTAATCCCTCGCGCAGCATATAAAATGCGCCCAATAGCGTTACCGGAAGCCAGAGAGCGGCGTGGAGCACCAGGGTATAGGCGCTGGCAATCTCCTTCTGGATGCCGTATAGCTGAAGGACGCCGATTCCGGGTACGTCGAAGGTGCCGACATAGCCGGGGGCAGAGGGGATAGTGGTGGCCAGATTGACGACGCCGTTCATTAACATGAGGGCGAAGAAGCTGACTTCAAACTCAAAGGCGTGCATAACAAACCAATATTTGACCGTCTCCAGCAACCAGATCACGACTGACGTGATGAAGATCATGAGCACGTTGTGGAAATGGCGTAAAGACTCCAGCCCGTCGAGAAAGCGCTGCGTAAATTCGAGCAGGGGATCCCTGGCCCGGTAAGGGAGAAAAATGTTGCCGGCCCAGTCGGCCAGCCGGTAGGCCCGGTCGGGCACGGCCGCCAGCGCAAAGAACAGAATCATGGCACCGAAGAAGCCCAGGCTGGCCACTATCACCAGCAGGCGAATGTTTTCACTGGGGATGGGCGTTATGGGGAGGGCAACAAAGACAAAGAGGAGCATGACCAGGCCGTCAAAGACGCGCTCGACGATAACGGTAGCCAGGCTGGCGCTCATCGGCACCGCTTCCCGCTGGCGCAGCACGTAGGAGCGCAGCACTTCACCCGCACGGAAGGGGTAAACGTTGTTACCCATGTAGCCGATGACGACCACGGGGAAAAGGCGGCGCACCGGGATCTTTTTGACCGGCCGGAGCATGTAATCCCAACGCCAGGTGCGCGCCCAGACGGCGACAAAATAAGTAACCACACTGGGGACAAGCCACCAGTAATTGGCTTCTGTAAGATACTCCCAGACCTGACCCAACGCCAGCCCGCGCAGGGCGATCCAGACGAAAACGGCACTGATCAGCAGGCCGAACCATAGTTGCCAGCGTTTCAAACGAAATTCCTCGCGTTGTGGCTGTGCGTCATATTCTTATATACACTGTCTCTGGCAGGCAGGCGTACCCGGTCCGCTGCAGGACAGGCAAGGGGCGGAGGACGGCCATGGACTACTCGTAATAACCGTTGATGGTCGTTTCGCGGGGGGCGTTCGTCAGAGCAGCGCCGATAATGCGCACGTTGGCTTTCTCCAGCAGTTCCTTGGCCCGTTCGGCATGTTCGCGACGGGTTTCACCGGCGCTGATTACCAACAGTACGCCGTCCACCTTTACGCCGAGGACGACAGCATCGGTAACGCCGATGACGGGCGGCGCGTCTATCAGGATCATGTCCGCCTGGTCCGACAGGCGTTCGATTACCCGGTCAACCTGGCGCGAGCCCAGCAAATCGGCCGGATTTGGTGGCTTAGGTCCGCTGGGCAGGAGCCACAGATTATCGACTCCTGTCTCCCGCAGGGCGGGGGGCTGCTCTTCGTCCAGAATCATCGTCGTCAGCCCGACGTCGTTGCTGACGCCAAACACTTCGTGTAGCGAGGGTCGGCGCAAATCACAATCGACAAGAATTGTCCGCCGCCCGCTCTGGGCCATTGTCACCGCCAGATTAGCAATCGTCGTGCTCTTGCCCTCGTTGGGTGCCGGTGAGGTGACGACCAGGGTCGTGATCGGCTGGTCAAGGCTGTAAAAGGAAAGGTTGGTCCGCAGTGTGCGATACGCCTCACTGACGGGGGAACGGGGATCAGTCAATGTAATCAGGTTCATAGCATTTGCGCTCTGAGATTAGAGATTGAGTGATGCGGACATTCGCCAATCTCGAATCTACAGTCTCTACTGATTGGGTATTGTCCCGATAACGGGCATGTCCAGGTAACGCTCCACGTCCTGCTGCCGGCGCACTACGCCGGATTCAATCCATTCCAACGCAAAGATCGCCACGATGCCCAGGAGCGCGCCGAAGACGGCACCGGCAGCGGTGTTGATTTTGGTGTTGGGACTTTCCAGGCCAACAGTCGGCTCGTCAAGGAGCTGGGCTTCAATCCGATCCTCCTGGCGCAGGTCGGCGTTTTTTTCGTCGCGCCAGTCGATCAACTGGCGTGCCCACACACCGGCGATTTGCTTGGCCAGGTCCGGATCGGTGCCTTCGACATTCACCTGGATGATAGACTCCGACGTGGCTGCAGCGACGGTGACATTGCCAAAGAGGGCGCCGGGGGTCATATCCAGCTGTAATTCCTCGATGACGTCTTCCGCCCGGTAACTGCTGCGCAGCCAGGCTGCATAATCGCGCAAGAGGGTGCGCGCAGCCTGCGTCTGGCCGAAGTCCGGCCGGGAGGTGATCAACAGCCGGGCCGATGCTTCATAGACCGGAGTTTGCATCTTGCTGAAGCCAAAAGCGCCGGCCGCTGTCAGCACCGCCAGCACAAGAATCAGCCAGCCCCGGCGTTTGAGAATGCGTATGTAATCTTGGAACTCCACAACTCACTCCTGTATACGTACATAGGACCGCGCAACAACCTTTCTATTCTCGGGGAGATCGGCTGCCGTGCAAGGGATACTTACCGTTTACTTCTTCTTCGGGATTTCTCCCAGGAGCGGCAGGCCCAGCGCCTCCACCTCCTCCCGCTCTCGAACGGTGGGATCAAGGTAATCGACGACGAAGGCGAGGCCGACCCCGGCGATTACGGCGATCAGCAGCCGTAAGGGCAGGTCAAGCTGGCTGCGGAAGCCCGATGGAATCTGATTGACCACTGGCGTATCCAGTACCGTTATCTGCGCCGGCCGGTTGCCCAGTTGGGGCAATGCTTCTTCGTTTTGTTCCTGGAGGACGGTAATCGCGGCAGCGATCATCGCTTCCAGCGCTACCGGATCGCCGTGGGTCAGCGACAGGGTTAACATACTGCGGGCGTTGTCGGCGACCAGACCGCCCTGGATTGCGCCTGGCGGGATCTCAACACCCGCCTCGGCTAACTCAGCACTGACTGCAGCCCCAAAGCGATTGCCGTTCACCCAGTCGGTCAGGGCATTGACGATGTACTCAGATTCTAACCAGGTGTAGTAGGCGTCTTCATCGGACTCCAGCGCGGCCGGCGCCGGTGGCTGGCTCACCAGCAGCCGGACGCCGACGTTGTAGACCGGCGGCGGTGGGTTGTAAGTGGCTACGCCGGCAATGAGAACGACGACGGCCGGGATGAGTACCAGCAGCCAGCGCCGTTTGAATAATCTCCAATAATCGTTTAGCTCCATAGTCTCAATCCGTTTGCCGGGTATGATGGTGCTGCCGGTCCGCAACCTTTTCCCAGATGAACGCCAGCAACTGCTCTTTAAAGCGCCTGACGTCAAATTTCTCCGCGTGAGCCCGGATGAAAGCGGTGTCTACCGTGCCAACATCGAAGCTCTTCACCGCCTCGATGATAGCAGGTGCCGTTTGTCGGGCAAACAGGATGCCGGTGCCGGGCACGACCGTATCCAGCGCACCACCGGCAGCGTAGGCGATTACCGGCCGTCCGGCTGCCATCGCCTGGATCGGTGCAATGCCAAAATCCTCTTCGCCCGGCCAGACAAAGGCCCGGCAGCGGGCCATCAGGTCGGGTAGTTCGTCGTCAGAAACGTAGCCCAGGAAAGTTACGTTCGGCCCGGCCAGACCCTCCAGCCGTTCCTGATCCCGGCCGCGGCCGGCAATCAACAAAGGGCGTTGTAGCTGGTTGAACGCGTCAACCAAGACATCTATCCGCCGGTAGGGTAACAGGCGGCCGACAAATAGATAGTAATCGTCGACCTCTGCAGCCGGCGTGAAGCGACTTGTGTCGACCGGTGGATAAATGATAACGGCGTCGCGCCGGTAATACTTGGCGATCCGGCGACGGACTTCCTCCGATATGGCAATGAAGTGATCGACCCGGTCGGCTGCCAGCCGGTCCCACATGCGCAGATAGGTGAGGAATGGGGCGAGCCCGGTCCGGCTAAGGCGGCCCAACTGTTCCCGCTCCGCGTACTGGTGATAACGCCAGAGATAGCGGGTAGGCGTCAGGCAGTAGCAGATATGTAGCACTTCCGGTCCGGTAATTACCCCGTGGCAGAAGCCGCTTTTGTTGCTCAGAACCAGATCGTATTCGCTGAAATCGAATTGTTCAAAGGCGAGCGGATAAAGGGGAAGGTATAGTTGTTGCCTCCGCTGGCCAAGGGGCAGCCGGTCAATGAAAGAGGTGCGAATATCCCAGGATTGCCAGTGCTCGGGCATCCGTTCCCGCCAGTAGAGAGAGGTGTAGAGAGGGGATTCTGGAAAGAGGTCGACCAGCGTTTCCAGTACATCTTCGGCCCCTCCGAGCTGGTTAAGCCAGTCGTGGACCAGAGCAGTCTTCAGGCCGGGAATGGCCGGCCGGGCTTCGTGTGCGGACACTACTCGATCCCCAGGCGTTCCATCCGTGCGGCCAGTTCCGCTTCCACTTCCAGGCTCTCCATTGCCCCGTCAAGCTGGCTGTCCAGATCGGTGGCCTGCACTTCCCAGGCCGCATCCGCATGATCCAGCCGGCGCCGGATATTCTCTGCAGCACGGGCGACCTCGCCGTCCCCTTCATCCATCAGCGCGTCCAGGGAGCGCATGGCCCGGGTTGATACTTCCTTCGCTTTGGCGAGGTCCAACAGAAAGCCCAGCTCTTCTCGCTCCTGGCGGGCGATGGCCAGTCGCCCTTCGAGCTTAACCTCGACATCTCGCAATTGTTCGGCTGCGGCTACCTGTCGCCGGAGGGAACCGTCATAGGTTTTCACCAGATCGAGGGTAGACGAGAGCTGCTTTTGGGTAACCATTGCCTCGGTGCGCTTCCCCTTCAGCAGAAATTGGTCGACCATGGCGTCGAGCCGGGCGGCTTTATCGGCCAGTACTTCCCGCCGCCGCCGGGTCGTTTTTACCTGGGCGATCATTGGCCTGATGGTTTGCTTGAACTCTTCCAACTCCTGTTCCGCCTCGCGAATATATTCGTCGTACACGGCAAGATCGCTTTTCTGGATGGCGCGGTCGGCCAGATCGTGCAGGTTCGCTCTGACCAGCGTGCGAAGTTTCTGAAATAAGGAAGCCATTGGTTATCGGACCCTTTGCTTAATTTCCTGGCAGATTATACCCACTTCCCAGGTATAATGAAACAGACAACGCCCGGTCCCCTGCCAGGACCGGGCGTTGTCTGTGACCGGATACTGTTCGAAAAGCGTGCTCAGGCTTCCTTGATCACGATCTCGTCTTCGTCGAAGGCATTCGCTTTGGCCGTCGTCTTTGATTCCGGCATCAGAATTGCCAGCAGCAGATATACTACCAGGGCCTGCCCATGGGTGGCGAGCCCGAAGAGCACAAAGAAAAGGCGAACCAGGACCGGATCCAGGTTGAAGTAGTCGGCCAGACCGCCGGCCACACCCAGGAAAAGGCGGTCACTTTTGGAACGGGTTAAGCGCTTGTCACTCATTGAAACCTCCAGATGAAATATTCGAGCAGGCAATTGCCGGCCCAGAGTTGTGTACGGGTTGACTTCACTATCCATTACGCACCCTTCAGCCCAAAGTTGCACGCAATCTGCCAGCCCGAACGCTTTGTGCTACACTTCATCCCGTTGTATCCTGATTTGCGCAGCAACTGGCAAAGGTTTGCCCACCAACTGGCAATGAGGTGAAGTTATGACCCGCGTACTCGTTACTGCTCCTTTTCCGGAGCGCTTGCTTGATAAAATCCGTTCCGTTTCTCCCGATATCCAGGTGGAACAGCGACCGTTGCCGGAGGGGAAGTGGCCTGCGGAAGAGAGCACGATGGCCGAAGTCTATTACGCTATCAGCGCGATTCCGCGACCGGAACAGGCCCCAAATCTCCACTGGGTGCAGACCCACTGGGCCGGGGTCAACCATCTGCGCGACCATCCCATCTGGGACAGCGATATTTCGCTGACCAACGCCAGCGGTATCCACGCGCCGAATATGGCCCAGTACGTGATGGCCCAAATCTTGGCCTGGGCCCACCGCACGCCCCGCTGGTTCCATTACCAGCAGAAACGGGAGTGGCCGGGCAATCGCTGGCAGAAGTTTGTACCGGATGAGTTGCAGGGGAAAACGCTGGGCATTGCCGGTTATGGTAGCGTCGGACGAGAAGTGGCAAGGGTTGCGTCCTGTTTTGGCATGCGCGTGCTGGCGACGAAACGAGATGCCCGCCAGATAGCGGATGAAGAATATACGCTGACCAGCATGGGCGATCCGGCCGGCAATCTGGCTACCCGCATCTATCCCGGCGAAGCCACCCGTTCCATGGTTTCCGAGTGCGATTACGTGGTTATCACCCTCCCCCTGACCGAAAGAACCCACCACCTCTTTGATGCCGAGATGTTCAGGGCAATGAAAGCGGACGCTTTCCTGGTTAACGTCGGGCGCGGTCCAATTGTGAACGAAACCGACCTGGTAAAGGCCCTAAAAAAAGGGTGGATTGCGGGCGCGGGTCTCGATGTCTTCGAGACGGAACCTCTCCCAGGAGGTAGCCCGCTGTGGAATATGGATAATGTCATTATCAGTCCCCACGTCAGTGGTTTCACCGAGGCCTACGACGAGCGCGTCACCGACCTGTTTGCAGAGAACCTGCGCCGCTTTATGGCTGGCCAACCGTTGCTAAATGTGGTCGATCGGGAAGAGGGGTATTAGACAGGCGATGGTTGCTGGTTGATAGTTGATTGCAGTGCAGCCAACGGCCAATCAGCAGACAGACAAGACCCATCCAATGAAAGTGGCTATACTTTCCGACATTCATGGCAATCTGCCGGCGCTGGAAGTGGTCGCCGCCCACGTCAGGCGGTGGGGACCAGATTTTACGGTGGTCAACGGAGATGTGGTGAACCGGGGGCCGCGCCCCCGCGCGTGTTGGGAATTTGTCCAGACCCGGTGCGACACCGATGGGTGGCGGATGGTAAGTGGCAACCATGAAGACTACGTGGCGCAGTGGCGGGATCCAGATGTTCCCCGGCAGGGAGCGGAGTTTGAGGTGAATCGCACCTCTTACTGGACCTATCGCCAGTTGGGTGAGTGGGCGCCTGCTCTGGTAGCATTAGCTGAGGAAGAGAGGCTGAGGGGCCCGGCCGGTACGGAAATCAGAATCACTCATGGTTCGATGCGTGGCAATACGGATGGTATCTACCCGGAAACGAGCGACCGAGAACTGGCGCAGCAGATTGCACCGCCCCCGGCTGTCTTCTGCACGGCGCACACTCACCGCCCGTTGATTCGCAGGCTGAACGGAACGCTGGTGGTCAACTCTGGCTCGGCCGGCACGACATTCGACGGCGACCCGCGCGCCAGTTACGCGCAGCTAACCTGGCGGGGAGTGGGCTGGCAAGCCAGGATTGTGCGTCTCTCCTACGATCGGGCCCGGATGGCACAAGATTTCGTGGAATCTGGATTTATGGCGGAAGCCGGCCCGCTGGTACGTATCTTTTTCGAAGAGTGGTACCGGGCCCGGCCGATGCTCAACCGCTGGACGCAGCAGTATCAGGCGGCCGTGCTGGCCGGAGAGATCGAACTGGCCAGCTCGGTGGCGACTTATCTGGCAGAGCAGGGGAGCATAGAATCGGCCGTTGACTGTGGACCCGCAGCAGAGTAAGCGCTTCCTGGCGGAGCACGCGTATGCCGGGGCTGGGCGTCTGAATACCCGCCTGCACATCCAGGAGCATTATGGCACGTGCCCCGTTCCCTGGTTCCGCTGGGTCTTTGACCGCTTCGAGTTTCCAGCCGGCGGGCATGTGCTGGACGTGGGAAGTGGGCCGGGCCACGTCTGGTGGCGTAACAGTGGGCAACTGCCGGGAGCACTGCGCCTCTTCCTGGGCGACCTTTCCCAGGAGATGGTGAAAAGCGCCAGGGATAACTTGCCCGGCGCTGGCCTTGATGCGTCCTTTCTTTGCCTTGATTGTGAGCACATTCCGTTTGCAGACGCCGCCTTCGATGCCGTCGTGGCACTCGGGGTGATGGACCATCTTCCCGACCGGCAACAGGGGCTGGCAGAGATTGAGCGAGTCCTCCGGCCCGGCGGTGAATTATACGTTTCCGGTGGTGGCCGGACGCATCTGCAGGAGATTGAGGAACTGGTTGCGCCTTTTTTGCCAGAAATTGCATATGGGGGCGCGCCTGATCGTTTTGGTCTGGAAAACGGGGCAGCCCAACTTTCCCTACACTTCTCCGGGGTGCAGCGCCATGTTTTTGAGGATTCCCTCCATTTCCGCGAGGCGGAGCCGATTATCGCCTACGCGTTTTCAGAAGGACAGGTGGCCGAAATGTTAACCGGCAGCTTGCGTCGTGAATTTAGAGAGGCCGTCAGGAAGCGGCTGGCCCGGCAGGGAGGAATTCGTGTCACGCGCCAGAAGGGGCTCTTTGTGGCCCGCAAGGGGGAGGTGGTTGGAGAAGGAAAACCATAAACAGGGGGTTAGTTTTCTTGGCAAATTGATCTTCTTGCTTTATAATGCATGCGCTCGTGGGGCATAGTCGATATACGTGTCCCGGGCCAACAATTCGGGGAATGGCGCAGTTCGGTAGCGCGCTCCGTTCGGGTCGGAGAGGTCGTCGGTTCAAATCCGGCTTCCCCGACTAAGGGTCGTTCTGGTAGAACGGCCCTTTTTTGTTGCCGCGGTCAGGGTACTGCGTTCCACGCTAGCATACGTCAATGAGCAAAGCTCGCTCTAACCAGTCCAGCGCCCGGCCGTCTTTGATCATTGCCGGAGTTACCCGGATGACGAGCCAGCCGTAGAGGGCGGCCTCGTTGTACTTCTCACAATCGCTCTCAAAGCGCTCGGGGTGGGCGTGGCCTTTGCTATAACCATGCTTCGTTTGCATCCAGATTCCTCCCTCCACTTCACAGGCGACCAGATAACCGTGATTCTTCCAGCAGAAGTCAAAGCGCCACTGCCGCTCGGCATGGAACTGGTACTCGCGTAGCGGGACGGGTAACTGGGCCAGCCGTATCTGCTCCAGGAGGACCTCGTTCCAATCAAGATGCCGGCTGGAGCGCTTCTTGCGGCGACGTTTCATGATGGATACGAGTATAGCACAAATGTTCTGGATGGGCGATTGGGTAAACGGCAGCAGGCGAGCTCCGCGGTCAGCACGACGGAGATTCTGAGAACGGGTCAGCAGAGTGCCTTGCCCAGGCGACGGACACCTTCTTCGATTTCGGCGGCGCTGAGGCCGCTGAAGCCTAATAGGATTGAGGGGGGCGGATCCACCTCGAGATGGTAGCCGGCACCGGGGTAGACGCCTACGCCGGCCATGGCTGCCTGCTGCACAATCTGCGCCTCATCAAAGTCCGCCGGCAGGTACAGCATCACATGCAGCCCGGCCGGTTCCTCTGAGAAGTGGACCCGGCAGGGCAGTACAGTATTTAGCGCCTCGACCAGCAGCGCCCGTCGCCGCCCATATACCAGGCGCAGGTGGCGCAGGTGACGTTCGAAGTGTCCCTCGGTGATGAAATCTGCTACAGCGGCCTGGGTAAGGGTGGGCGCGCCACGGTCCACGATGCCTTTTGCCCGGAGATAGGGGTCAAGTAGCGGTGGCGGCAAAACCACGTAGCCGAGGCGCAGAGCGGGGAATAGCACCTTGGAGAAGCTGCCCAGATAAATGACGTGCCCTTCCTCGTCCAGTCCCTGCAGCGCCGCCAATGGGCGGTCTTCATAACGGAGCGCACCGTCGTAATCATCCTCTAAAATAAAAGCATCCTGCTCCCGCGCCCAGTTCAGGAGCGCCAGCCGGCGCGGGAGAGGCATGGCGCCCCCGCGGGGAAACTGGTTGGCCGGCGTGACAAAAGCCAGGCGGGCGGAGATGCCAGCGGGGATGGCAGAGACCGGGAAGCCATGCTCGTCAACCGGCAGCGCCAGGAGGCGCGCGCCGTGCACACGAAAAAGGGCAAAGGCATCGGTATATCCCGGTGTTTCCACCAGGACGGTATCCCCGTGGTCCAGAAGAAGGCGTCCAAGGATGTCCAATGCCTGCTGGGCGCCATTGACCACCACCACCTGATCGACCGTACAGCGAACTCCGCGTAAGCGGCGCACGTAATCGGCAATCGCCTGGCGCAGGGGCATGAAGCCAGCCGCTGAACCATAACGGGAAAGCATAGCGTCGTCGGTGCTCAGATAGCGGGCCAGGAGGCGGCGCCAGACATCGTAGGGAAAGATATGGGGAAAGGAACGGCCGAAGCTGAAGTCAATGAAGCTCCGCTCGCCGCCGGCCCGTTCCCGAGCGACTGTTCCTTCTTTGCCCGATTCCGCCAGCCGCAGAACTCGTTGCCCCCAGTCCGAAAGGGCCGGGGTGAAAGGAGACTCGCTCGCCCGGCCACTGTCAGGTAATGCTTCATTGACGAAGGTGCCGGCCCCCGGCCGGGTGATCACGTATCCCTCCGCCTGCAACTGGTCGTAGGCCTGGGTAACGGTAATCCGGGCCACATCCTGCGCCGCCGCCAGCCGGCGCGTCGGCGGAAGTTTGCTACCGGGTGGAAGTCCGCCGGCCAGAATTTGATTTCGTAGCTGCCGGTAGATCTGCCGGTAAAGCGGGGCCGCTGCTTCTTTGTCCAGCGTCAGGGTCACATCCATACCTCTATTCTAACAAACAACAATTACACAGGTCTAATTATCCTCTGGTACAATAATGTCGGCTAAAGTGACTGATATGAACGGTTATCCTATATGAGTAATTATTCACCACCACCACGAATACAAGAGATATTGGCAAACCTGCCGAGCCGGCCGGGTGTCTACATCCACAAAGATGCGGATGGCGAGATCCTCTATATCGGCAAGTCGGTCAACCTGCGGGCGCGGGTGCGTTCCTACTTCGCCAACAACGTCGATTCTTACAAGACGCTCCATCTGCGCCAGCGCATCGCCGACGTAGAGATCATCACCACCGACTCGGAGCTAGAAGCGTTGCTGCTAGAGATGACGCTGATCAAGAAGCACAAGCCCCGCTACAATGTGCGGATCAAGGACGATAAGCGCTACCCTTACATTAAGGTCCACTGGTCTGACCCATTCCCCAAGGTGACAGTCACCCGGCGCATGGTGCGTGATGGCTCCCGCTACTTCGGCCCGTTCACTTCGGTCTGGGCCGTTCATCAGACCCTGGATTTGCTGCGCAAGATCTTTCCTTACCTGACCTGCGACCGGACCATCACGGGAGAGGATGAACGGGCGTGCCTCTACTTCGACATCAAGCTGTGTACTGCACCCTGCATCGGGGCCGTCGGTCGCCAGGAGTACCGGGACATGATCCGGCAACTGATGGACTTCCTCGAAGGCAAAACCGATTACATCGTGGAAGACATCGAGGAAAAGATGGCCGAAGCAGCCGCCGGCCTGGAATTCGAAGAAGCTGCCCAATACCGGGACCAGTTACAGGCGATTGAAAAGGTGGTAGCCAAGCAGAAGGTAATCAGCCCAGCGGCCAATACCGACCAGGATGTCATCGCCTTTGCTCGGGAGGAAGGGGATGCGTGTGTCCAGGTGTTCTTCATCCGCCACGGAAAACTGATCGGCCGGGAGTATTTTCTCCTGGAGGGAACGAAAGATGAAGAAGATGAAGCGGTTCTCCAGGAGTTTGTGACGCAATTCTACGATGAGGCTGCCCATATTCCAAAGGAGGTATTGCTCCCGCACGAGGTACAGGAGGCGCAGATCATCGAAAAGTGGCTGCGGCAAAAGCGGGGGCAGAAGGTTGTCCTGCGGGTGCCGAAGCGGGGCAAGAAACGGGACCTGGTAGAGATGGCGGCGAGCAATGCGCGGGACACCCTGGCTACGTTGCGCCAGCAGTGGGCGGTTGACCGTTCCAAGCATGTGGAGGCGATGAACGAATTGCAGGAAGCGCTGGATCTACCGGCGCCCCCGGCTCGGATTGAGGGTTATGATATCAGCCATACCCAGGGGCGGCAGACGGTAGGCTCCATGGTTGTGTTTGTGCAGGGCGTGCCATACAAGCGAGATTATCGCCGCTTTAATGTACGGACAGCGGCCAATGATGATTACGGGGCAATGCGCGAGGTCCTTACCCGTCGCTTCCGGCGCTACAAGGAATCACTGGCCGGGGAATTGACCGATCCCAGCCAGATCGGCCGGGTCAAAAAAGAGACGGCCTGGTCGCTGCTGCCCGATTTGGTGCTGATTGACGGGGGTAAGGGCCAGCTAGCTGTGGCCCTGGAAGTGCTGGACAAGTTTGACCTGCTGGGTGAAGTGCCCGTGGCGGCCTTAGCCAAGCGGGAAGAGGAAGTTTTCCTTCCCGGGCGCGACCGGCCCGTCTTGCTGCCGCGCCGTGCGGAAGGTTTTTACCTGGTGCAGCGCGTGCGCGATGAATCACATCGCTTTGCCAACCAGGGGCACCGTAAGCGGCGGTCCAAAGTGGGCACGGCGTCGATCCTGGACAGCGTACCAGGGGTGGGGCCCAAGCGCCGCAAAATCTTGCTGGATCACTTTGGCAGCCTGGACGATCTGCGCAAGGCAACGGCAGAGGAGATCGCCTCGGTACCCGGAATCCCCTATAGTGTAGGACAGGCATTGAAGGCTCACCTGGCCTGACCCAATCGACAGTTTCAAAGTATCAATGGCGAGCAGAGAAACCGCCCGGCGGAGATATCCTACCGGGCACTGACCGCACCTGCTCCCCCACTCTGATTTCCTTGACTCAACCTAAGCAAAATGTTATATTTGATATACCTAAAACCTATTATTGATGGTGGTAAAATGATGTCGCAACCTTTGTTTGCTTTCCTGGTGGTCATCTTACTGGCAGGTGCTGGCTGGTGGCTTTTTCGTCCAGAATACGGTCTATGGCACCGTTGGCGGAAAGTGGGTCGCTACCCGGCTCGAGTGCGCCGGGAAGATGCTCTGAAGTTCCTCTATGATTGCCAGTTTAGCGGACGTACGCCGGCGTTGGTGAACGTTGCCGGCGCGCTCCACCTTACCGCAAATGAAACGGCTGAGCTGTTACTGTCGATGGAGAAAGAAGGACTGATCCTGAGTGAACGGGGGCAGATTCGCCTGTCGCCGATCGGTCGCAGTTCTGCGCTGCATATCATCCGCGCCCATCGTCTATGGGAGCGTTACCTGGCGGACGAGACCGGATTCCCCGAGGCGGAGTGGCATAAGCAGGCAGATCGGGTGGAGCATATCCTCTCGCCGGCCAGAACCGATGCGCTGGCCGAGAAACTAGGTCACCCAACCTATGACCCGCATGGCGATCCCATTCCCACAGCCGGTGGGGAGATATTTTCCCGCGAGGACCGGCCGTTGAGCACTGTGCGGGTAGACGGAGTAGTGAGAATTGTCCACCTGGAAGACGAGCCAGACGTCGTGTATGCACAACTGGTTGCTGCCGGGCTCCATCCGGGCATGGTGCTGCGGGTTGCGGAATCAACACCACAGCGCGTGTGCGTCCTTAGCCGGGACAACGAGCACGTCCTGGCGCCGATGGTTGCCGGCAACGTTTTCGTCGTGCCCTTGCCGGCTGATGCTGAACTGCCCAGCGACGGACGTGAAGCGCTGTCTACTCTGACATTGGGAGAATCCGCCGAGGTAGCCGGGCTTTCCCCAGCCTGCCGCGGTGTCGAGCGGCGCCGATTCCTCGATCTGGGGATCACGCCGGGAACGATGATCAAGGCAGAGCTGCGCAGCCCCGGGGGCGATCCGACCGCCTATCAGATCCGGGGGGCACTGATTGCGCTCCGGCGCGAACAGGCAGAATTGATCGAAATCAAGACAAATGGGGCCAGAGAAAGAGAACGCGCATGAGTACGACGAAGACAGACACCACAGCCTGTGCAACTTGTCCGGCACACCATGCCGAAAACCTGCTACGGTTGGGCGTGGACATGGCGGACTGGGATTACGTCGTCGCCCTGGCCGGTAATCCTAATACCGGCAAGAGCACGGTGTTTAACGCCCTGACCGGCCTGCGCCAACACACGGGTAACTGGCCGGGAAAAACGGTGACCCGTGCCGAGGGCGGATTTAGCTACGGTGGCCACCGCTACAAGCTGGTGGACCTTCCCGGTACTTACTCGCTCCTCTCCACCAGCGTGGACGAAGAAGTCGCCCGGGATTTCATTCTTTTTGGCCAGCCGGACGTCACGGTCATTGTGGTCGATGCCACGCGGCTCGAGCGAAATCTGAATCTGGTCCTGCAAATCCTGGAGATAACGGACCGGGTCGTCGTTTGCCTTAACCTGATAGACGAGGCCACGCGACATCACCTGGAAGTGGATCACCGGCGCCTGGCCCGGGATCTAGGCGTGCCTGTGGTGCCGACGGCAGCTCGTTATGGAGAGGGACTGGATCAATTGTTACAGGCGGTGAGCGAGGTGGCAACAGGCAAGATGGTGTGCCGGCCACGTCGCATCAAAACCGGTTCGAGGGAACTGGAACGGGCGGTAGTCCAACTTGTGGAGAAGATCCATTCCGTCTATCCCGATTTACCCAACGCACGTTGGGTTGCTCTGCGGTTATTGGACGGCGATACGCGGATCGCCGAAGCCGTGGCCAATGGCGAGCTCGGCGATCTACACCGGATAGAACGCGACTTCAGCGCGACGGTTACCAACGGAAAGCAGCCTGTCGACTCCACGCGCATTCCGTCCGGAATGGAGACGGAGAAATGAACGTGAGCACAAACGAGAAGATCTTAGAAACCGCATCTGAGTTGCGCTGGCAGGTCGGCCAGAATTTCCACGAGCAACTGATGGAGGACATTTACGCGGAGGCAGCACGAGTGGCGGACCGCGCGGTGACCCGTCCAGAGGATGGGCCTCGCTTTGACCTGGACCGGACGATTGACCGGATCGTCACCAGCCGGATCTGGGGATTTCCGCTGATGATCTTGCTCTTTACAGTGATCTTCTGGCTCACTATCGCCGGAGCAAACGTACCCTCCGGCTGGCTCGCGTCCCTATTACTGGATCAGGGCCACCCTTTCCTGAAAGAAGTGGCGGTTTCTATTGGACTTCCCTGGTGGCTGGATGGGCTACTGCTAGATGGCATGTATTTGGCGACTGCCTGGGTGATCAGCGTGATGTTGCCTCCAATGGCCATCTTCTTTCCTCTCTTTACGTTGCTGGAGGATTTTGGCTATCTCCCCCGGGTAGCCTTCAACCTGGACAGCATGTTTAAGCGCAGCGGCGCCCACGGGAAACAGGCGTTGAGCATGATGATGGGGTTTGGTTGTAACGCGGCCGGGGTCGTGGCTACGCGCGTGATTGACAGCCCCCGAGAGCGGTTAATTGCGATCATTACGAATAACTTCGCCCTTTGCAACGGCCGGTGGCCAACGCAGATATTGATCGCCACTCTTTTCATCGGTAGTCTGGTACCTGCCTATCTGGGTGGGTTGATCTCGGCCGTGGCCGTGGTCGGAATCGCCCTGCTGGGGGTATTTTTCACCTTTGTCGTCTCCTGGGCACTTTCACGGACAATGCTTAAGGGTGAGGTATCTACCTTTAGCCTCGAGCTGCCCCCGTACCGGCCGCCGCGCATCTGGCAGACGCTTTATACCTCGTTTATCGATCGCACGATCTTCGTCCTCTGGCGGGCGGTCATCTTTGCCCTGCCGGCCGGGGCCGTAATCTGGCTGTCGGCTAATGTGCAGGTGGCGGGGGCGAGCGTGGCCGAGCATCTGATCACCTTCCTGGATCCGTTGGGGCTGCTAATCGGCCTGAACGGCGTGATTCTCGTCGCTTACATTATAGCCATTCCCGCAAACGAAATCGTCATTCCCACAATCCTGATGCTGACCGTATTGATGACGGGCGTCAGCGCCGGGGCAGGGACCGGGGTGATGTTTGAGACCGAGGCTGCGAAAACCATGGTGCTCTTCGAGGCCGGAGGGTGGACGCTGCTCACGGCCGTCAATCTGATGCTCTTCAGCCTGGTCCACAATCCCTGCAGTACGACGATCTACACCATCTACAAGGAAACCGGCAGCAGGAAATGGACGGCCGTGGCAACGTTCTTGCCCCTGCTGCTCGGCTTTGCCCTCACCTTTGTCGTAGCCCAGATCTGGCGATTACTGGCTCCTATATCCTGAGCCTGCCGGCCACCAGCGGAATGCTTGGTAGCGGCCGAGCCAGAACGTAGAAGGGGAGAACGGTGTGACACCTTCTGTCACACCGGTTCCCAGATCCCCCTTGACTCTGTAGAACGCCTGTGCTATTCTGGATTTAGAACAGTTGTTCTATTCCCTCCCATCGGTGGAACCGGCAGGCTGCGACCCTTGCCGGTTCCACCCCTCAGCAACGGGGAGATCGTTGTCCGGGGAGGGAACCGTCATCTTTATCGGGATATTTGGATCGGTTATTTAATGTCAGGCCGGCACCAGAGCGGGCGCCGGTCTCGTCCAACAGGAGGAGGCGAACGATGATCAAACAGGATACAGCACCGACGGGGATTGGGAGCAATCTGGTAGAGCGCGTAGCGGACTATGGGATCACTTTTCCGAAGCACGCGGTAATTGGCGTGATTTTGATGGTGGCTTTATTTGCCTTTGAGATGTTTAACTTCGACACCACACGTTACGCGCTTACCAATCTGCTTGGGCCTGTCAGATTTGCGGGTCTTGGCTGGGCAACGATTCTGGCGGTGGCTTTTTGTGCCATAGATTTTGCCGGTCTGGTCCGTTTGTTTACCCCGGAAGGGGAGACTGGCGAGCAGCCGAAAGAAGTGTGGTATCTGATGGGCGCCTGGCTATTGGGAGCGACGATGAACGCTTTGATGACGTGGTGGGCGGTTTCCTTGACCTTGCTCAACCATGAGTTTGGCAATGAGGTCCTCAGCCGCGGTCAGCTTCTGCAGGTTGTGCCAATCTTCGTGGCCGTTCTCGTCTGGCTGACGCGCATTCTGTTTATTGGTGCCCTAACCATGGCCGGCGAACACCTGGTGACCTTTAGCGATAAGAGCAAAGGAACCCGGGATGTGCGCATGGTCCGGGCCAACGGCCGTGTTTCGCGACAGCAAACCGTCCTGTCCAGCCGGCCGGCTGCTCTGGCGGCTGACGATGGCCCGCTTCCATTCCTCGCCGAACGGGCCCGGCGTACGCGCCAGCAGGCGCGGGCCACCAACGATGCGCAGGAGACAAAGGTGGCAGAGCCGGTCCCACCGTCGTTACGCAAGGTAGAGGAAAAGGAAGAGACATCAGCAGCGGAGCGACCGGCGCCGAAGCGTAACGGCCGCGTCCGCCAGCGCCCGCCAATCCCAGGTGCCCGGGGCAATGGGATCAGCGCCAGACCGCGCCGCGGAAATTAGTTAAGAGGACATCATGGCTTACTATGACAACTATTACCCTGAATACCGGCAGATTGAGACGCCTCTCTTGATCCCGGTGGCCCGATCCGGGCAAAGTGGCGACACGCGCAATCGGCGAATGCTCTTCATCTTGCTACTGGTGTTGGCCGTCGCTTCTCTTTTGGTGAAGTTTGCGCCCCGACACGTGGCAAGTGCCTCAGACAGCGGGCAGGCCCCGGCTGAAGTTGATACGCAGGGGGTAGCGACGGCGTCGACATCGGACAGTGACCCTTCGGCTGGAAGCGCCGCAGCCGCTATCGGAGCGAGTGGGCAACTCTCGCCGGTGTTCACCCGCGAAGTCCTCCATTGGGCACCTCAGATTGAGACCTGGGCTGGGCTCTTCGGCTTAGATCCTAATCTGGTGGCGATCATCATGCAAATCGAATCGTGTGGGGATCAAGGGGCCCTCTCCCATGCGGGAGCCCAGGGATTGTTTCAGGTGATGCCTTTTCACTTTGGCGCCGGCGAGAACGCTCTTGATCCGGAAACCAATGCCCGGCGCGGTCTGAATTACTTTGTCGAACGGCTCAACCAGACCGGTGGCGATGTGGGCCGCGCTTTTGCCGGTTACAATGGGGGCCAGCGTGCGGCAGCCAGCAGTTGGGAAACGTGGCCCGCCGAGACCCAGCGTTACTATAAGTGGAGCACGGGGATTTACAATGATATCCAGGCGGGCCTGACGGAAAGTCCCACGCTCCAGTCGTGGTTACAGGCCGGTGGAGCCAGCCTCTGCCGGCAGGCTGCCGGGCGTATCGGTCTCCAATAAGCGGCTTAAGGTTAGCGGTTGCCTGGGGCCGGCAACTCCTATTTTTTGATAAGGGATGCACCGACCGGTGCATCCCTTACTATTTGGCGCGGGCTCTGCAAAGCCGTTATACTGGGTCCGAGTTTTAAGCGTTACAATCCCACTGATAAGGAGGAATTAATGTCCATTACGATTACGTGGCATGGTCACGGCACCTTTTCCCTCGACATAAACGGGCACAAGGTTGTCGTAGACCCCTTCTTTGCCGGCAACAACCCGGCGGCTCAAGTGAGCGCCGACGACATTGAAGCAGATTTTATCTTGCAGACGCATGGCCATGGCGACCACATCGCGGACACAGTGGGCCTCGCCACCCGCACGGGCGCACTGGTCATCGGTAACTTCGAAATCTGCAACTGGATCAACAGCCAGGGGCATGACAATACTCACGCCATGAATACCGGGGGTGGTTATTCGTTTCCCTTTGGACACGTCAAAATGACACCGGCCCTGCACAGTTCCGGGTTGCCAGATGGGACTTATGGCGGTGATCCGGCCGGGTACGTGCTGACGGTAGATGGCAAGAAGATTTACCTCGCCGGCGACACCGCCCTTTTCTCTGATATGGCCCTTATCGGCCGGGCGGCTCCCCTCGATCTGGCAATTGTGCCCATTGGGGACAATTATACCATGGGTCCGGATGATGCTTTTCTGGCCCTGGATTACCTTAAACCGAAAGCGGTGATTCCCTGCCATTACAATACCTGGCCGTTAATCGAGCAGGACGCGCGGGCCTGGGCCAAGCGTGTGGCCGGCGAGACCGACGTGCAGCCGGTGGTGCTGGACGTGGAAGGCTCCCATACAGTAGCCTAGAAGCCTAGCGGGACCAGCCGCGCTTTTTGCATACGGGCGTGAAGCGATGAATTGTTCGCTTCACGCTTTTTCCATGTGACTTTAGCCAAGGAGAAGAAAATGAAGTTGAAGAAGCAGTTTCAATGGTTGGTCGTCTTTGTCCTGTTGCTGAGTTTGCCGACGCTAGCCTGCGGGATTCTGGGTGGTGATGAAGAACCGACTGCGGTTCCGGCAACAGAAGAGGTGGTGCAGGAGCCGACGGAAGCGGAGGTCGAACCGACGGATACACCAGAACCAACGGAGGCGCCCCCGGACACACCCGAAGCGGCCCGCGAAGCGCCAGAGCTGGGTAATCTTTCAGATCTGGGAGCAACTCTGGAGCAGTATAATAGTTACCGGCTTACCGTCGTCATGTCTTTTACGGGTCAGGGTCCTGATGCGCAGGAGGGTGGCGTCAGTTTTGAGACGGCCGTCATTACGGAGCCACCTGCCTCCCGCACGACCATCTCCATGGAAGGCGAAATGATTGAAGAAGCCGGTGGCATGGACTCCCTTTCCATCGCCGAGGTAGGCGACCAGGTCTATATGGTTTTGCCCGGAATGGGTTGTGTGGCCGGGAGCGGGGACGAAATGGGGGCCACGACCGATCAATTTTCCGACATCTTTGATACCGAGGACCTGTTAGGAGAAATCGAGGACGCCGAGTTTGTCGGAGAAGAAACCGTAAACGATATTGACGTCGACCACTACCGTTTTGACGAGACCCAGGTGCAAGATCCAGATAGCAACATGCGGGAAGTTGACGGCGATGTCTACATTGCTCAGGATGGCAACTATGTCGTGCGAATGGTAGTAAATGGCGTGGGTACCATGGATCTCTTTGGCGAAGGAGCTGAAGAAGAGGGTACCATTCACGTAGAGTACAATGTGACTGACGTCGGCGCTCAATTCGAAATCGAAGTTCCCGAAGGATGTGAAGAAACGGGCAATGAGTTTCCGATGATGGGCGATGCAACGAACCAGGCCAGCTTCGGCGGTTTTACCAGCTACGAGACTGCTGCCACGGTGGAAGAAGTTATTGCATTTTATGAGGAAGAAATGGCGGCTCTGGGCTATGAAGCCGCTGAGGATCAATTCATCTCAGAGGACACCGCGATGCTCACCTTCGTCCAGGAAGGCATGCCAGAAATATCGGTGACCATCAATCATGAGGAGGGCACCACGACTGTGTTGATCGCCAGCGAGGCAGACGGCGGCTAGAAGCGCTCCGCCCGACCGTGAATGAGTGAGCCAGGCTCCCAGGTGGATTTCATCTGGGAGCCTTTTTGGTCTATAATGGGGACAAGCTGGTGCCGGGGCCGGTAATCGCCGCTTGGGGCTGCCGGCGAATTAAACAGGAGGGGTGTAGGATGAAACGGCGGATCTTGCTCTGGTTGCTCTCTATGCACCTGCCGGTCGTCTTATTGGCTGCACTGATGGCGTTGCCGGACCTGGGGAGAAGCGCGGTGGGGCAGCAGGCAATTATCAACGAATGGTCACAGGGACACGGGGATCGCAAAGAATGGGTGGAGTTGCTGACGATCGAGGGCCCGCTGGATTTACGCGGCTGGGATCTGGGAGATAGCTCGGCCGGGGATCTGGTTTTTGCCCCGCACCCCCTGTGGGAAGCGGTTATGACCGGCACGTTAATCGTGATCTATAACGGCAGTGATCGAGACATTATCCTACCGGATGACGACAGCGATGGTACCGATCGCCTGCTGGTACTGCCGCACAGTGATGGCACTTACTTCAATGGGGGCTGGCCGGCCTTTTCAAACAGCGATCCGGCTGACAATCCTCACCTGCGGGATGGCAGCGGACAGACGATTCACGATTTTTCGCTGTTTCCAGGAAGCGGTCGCCATCCGGAGGCGGATGAATGCACTTACTACCAGGGCGAGACATGGGGCGGTGTGGCCGAAGAGAGCCAGTGGGCGGACGATGCTCCCGCCGCGGACGCCACACCGGGTAGTGGCAACACGACAGCCAATCGCGGTTGGATCGCCCTGCTTCGAGGCGAGCAACCGCCGGCGGCGCCTGATCTACACCTGGAAAAGGAAGGTCCGGTTCAGAGTACGGCCGGCAGCGCCATCCCCTACCGCCTGTATCTGCGCAACGAGGGGCTCGAGACCGCCACTGGTGTTGTCCTGACCGATGTGCTGCCGGCAGGGCTCGCGTTTGCCGGGGAAAGCAGTGACCTGAGCTTCAGCCAACCGGCGCCGGGCACGCTGTTGTGGCAGGTGGGCAATCTTGCGGCGGGTTCGACGGTCTCGTGGACGATAACGGCCACGGCCGGTGTTGAGGTCTATGGTCTGGTCACGAACACCGTCCAGGTTACGACGCTGCTGACTGAAAGCGAGCAGGTCGACAATGTGGCCTGGGCTGTGACCAGGGTAGACGCGCCTGATGGTGGCGCTCCCATCCTCGTAGATGCCGTCCTGTACGATGGTTTTGAATACCTCGATGCAGACGAGGCGGTACGCCTGCGCAACGTCGGCCAGGGTAGCGTCCAGATCGGTGGCTGGCAACTCTCCGACGGGGGTTCCGGACGGGTCACCTTGCCGGCCGGAACAGCGCTGGCGCCGGGCGAGACAATGTGGCTGGCGAAGAATGAAGACGCCTTCCGGCGACAGTTCGGATTTGCCCCCGGGATTGCCTTCAGCAGTGGCTGGCCGGGTTTCGCCAACAGTGGTGATGAAGTACTGCTGCTGCGGGAGGATGGTGCTGTTGTCGACGGGGTCGTCTATAAGGAAGGGGTAGGGGAACCCGGCTGGTGGGGTGGGCCACCGGTACTGCCCTATACCGTTCGCTACATTCTCCCTGAGGAAGGACAATTGCTATACCGGCGTCTGGAACAGGCCAGCGGGTTGCCTGTGCCCGATACCAACGGGGAGAGCGATTGGGCGCAGACCCGGGGAGATGTGATCAACGGGCGCAAGGTGCAATATCCAGGCTGGTCGTTGGAACCTTTTTTCTTTACCGGCCGGGTGACGGAAACGGCCGGGTTGACCGTAGCGATTGCGCCGGATAATGGATACGAGGCGATATTGCAGGAAGTGGCTCGTGCCCAGGAAAGCGTTCAGGTTGCAAGCCTGACCTTTGAGAACGCGGCTCTTGCTGACGCGCTCACGGCAGCGGCTGCCCGCGGGATCTCAGTCACCGTACTTCTGGAAGGGGATCCCGTAGGGGGCCTGACCGATCAAGAACGTTATGTTTGCCAACAGATTGAAGCGGCAGGGGGCGCGTGCTGGTTCATGATCCGGGAAGAGGACGCCGATATTCAGGATCGTTACCGTTATCTACACGCCAAGTTCATCATTGTTGACGGGCGCCGGGTGATCGTCAGCAGCGAGAATATGAGCCCCAACAGCTTGCCGGCCGATGATAAAGCGGACGGGACCTGGGGCCGCCGGGGCGTCCTCCTGATCACCGATGCGCCGGGGGTCGTCTCTCGTTTTCAGGCGATTTTCGCCGATGACTTCGATCCGCTCGGCCACCGCGATTTGCGCCGGTGGGAGGCAACCGATCCTCTCTATGGCGTGCCCCCGCCGGGATTTGTCCCCCTGACGGAAAGCGGCGGTACTACTTATACCGTTCGTTTCGACCGTCCGGCGCATTTCACCGGCACGTTTGTGTTTGAAGTGTTACAGGCGCCGGAGAACAGTCTCCGTGACCAGGATGGGCTCCTGGGATTAATCAAGAGGGCCGGGGCCGGCGACACGATCCTGGTGGAGCAGCTGAGCGAACGCCCCTATTGGGGGCCGAGCAGCAGTAACCCGGTTGCCGATCCCAATCCTCGCCTGGAAGCATATCTGGATGCTGCCCGCCGGGGAGCGACAGTCCGTTTGCTGTTGGATAGCTTTTTCGACAATGAAACGAGCGGCGTGAGCAACCATGGCACCTGTGAGTACGTGCGGGCAGTGGCCGCCCAGGAAAGGTTAAGAGCATGGTGTGAATTGGGAAATCCGGCCGGATTAGGAATCCACAATAAAATGGTATTGGTCGAACTGGACGGACGCGGGTGGGTTCATGTCGGCAGTCTGAACGGTACTGAGCAGGCTGCCAAGGGGAACCGGGAGGTAGCCGTGCAGGTGCAGGCTGATGCTGCCTATCGCTTATTGGTCCAGATGTTCTACGGAGATTGGCCGAACCAGATATTCATGCCCCTGCTTTTCCGCGGCACCTTACGGCGGTCCCCGCACCCCTTAATCAGCGAAGTCCTGTATGATCCTTTCGGTCTGGATGCTTCTGAATTCATCGAGGTGGTGAACCCCACTTCTGCGGTAATAGACCTGAGCGGGTGGCAGATCGGCGATGCCACAGACCCTACCGACTTTGAGGATAACCGGCGCTTTCCCGATAACACGTTGCTGTTGCCCCACTCGCCCCTCGTGATTGCCTTCAGTGCCCCAGCTTTCCGGGAGGCTTTTGGCGTGTCACCGGATTTTGAGATTTACCCGACCGATCCCCTGGTGCCGGATCTGATCGATGATCCGGCGTGGGGAGATCCGGCCGCGTGGTTACAACTGGGAAACGAGGGGGATGAGGTGTTGTTGCGTGATGCCAGCGGCCAGCTCGTCGACGCGCTGGTATATGGTAGCGGTGCCTATCCGGGGATCATCGCTTCGCCCCTGGTGAGCGCAAGTAACCACAGCCTGGAACGCTATCCCTTCTGGTGGGACAGTGATGACTGTGCTGCTGACTTCCGGGAATGGCCTCTTCCCAATCCGGGCGGGTTACCTGTCCGCTGATTCACCAGCGCCAGGTGCCCTTTCGATTTTCTGGCCCATGAAAAAGGGGATGTTCTGGAAAGAACATCCCCCTTTTACTGACGACAATTCTAATGGGTGCTATACCGGTTACCGCCAGGCAAAACGACGGTATAGCCTAATGCGAGAATTACTTGCCAAAAAGATCGGCCGGATCTACGCCGTCACCGCCTGTTCCCACGGGCGTGCCGGCACGGGTCGTAATTTTGCCTTCATAGACAATGGCCGGAGCCTGGTACTCTTTCTGTTCACTAGCGAGGGTTTTCATAATTCCTTCCTTAAGATAAGGTGCCTATACCGTTGAAGAATGATAACGGGCTCCGGGACGCAGGATTGATAATAAGCTCCTGACATTTAGAACCCAACTGGATACCTCTATTATTAACAGAATTAGGGGTCAATGTCAATATGATTTCGATTATTGGGTCGTTTCATATTTCTTCAGACCGCGTTATAATTTCTGCTTCAGCGTAATTGGATACTTGGAGAGATAGATGGACTTGAATGCTTGTAAGACGCAGCTTGAAAATGGTCTGACCGTTTTGCTCAGAGAGATGCACCATGCACCGGTAACCAGTTTCTGGATCTGGTACCGCGTTGGCAGCCGGAACGAGAAACCCGGCCGGACTGGCGCGTCTCATTGGGTGGAACATCTGATGTTCAAAGGATCGCCTGAATTTCCGGCCGGGACTCTGGATCGAGCGGTATCCCGGGTAGGGGGCCGCTTCAACGCTTTTACCTGGATCGACTTCACCGCATACTTCGAAACGATGCCTTCGAATCGCATTGATCTCTCCCTCAAATTAGAATCAGACCGGATGGTCAATGCCTTCATGGATGAGGAAGCGGTCAATTCAGAGCGAACGGTGATCATTTCTGAGCGACATATGTATGAAAACCAACCGATGTTCTTGCTCCAGGAGGAGATCGGAGCGGCGGCCTTTCGCGTTCATCCCTATCACCATGAAGTGATTGGCGACGAAGTGGATCTGGAGACGATGACGCGTGCCGACCTGTTCGACCATTACCGCACCTATTACGCGCCTAATAATGCCGTTGTCGTCGTGGCAGGCGATTTTCAGCAGGAGGAGATGCTGGCCGCCATCCGCAGCCACTTCGGCCAGATCCCTGATGGCAGACCGGTGACGGCGATCCGGCGGCAGGAGCCACCGCAGCGGGGTGAGCGGCGCGTGGTTGTACGTGGACCGGGCGATACCGCTTACCTGGTGCATGCCTACCGGGCGCCGGCAGCCACCGATCCCGACTTTTATCCCCTGGTCTTGCTGAATGCAGCCTTTGCCGGCGGCAGCAGTCTGGGGTTCTTCGCCGGTGCCGGCTCCAACAAAAGCTCGCGTCTGTACAAAGCGTTGGTCACGGGCGGGCTGGCCACGCGGGTCAGCGGTAGTATGGCACCCACCATCGATCCCTTTCTCTACCGGATCAGCGCAGTCGTTCGTCCCGGCCGGACGCTGGCCGAGGTGGAAGGTGCGTTGGATGCTGAACTGGAGCGTCTGGCCGCCGAGCCCATCGTTCAGGAAACGCTGGATAAAGCCTTGAAGCGGGCGAAGGCCCAGTTTGTCATGGCCGGGGAAAGTGTGACCGGGCAGGCGCAGATGATGGGCATGGCTGAGATGGTTGCCGGCGATTACACCTGGTATGAGAATACGTTGGAGCAATTGCAGGCGGTCACGCTAGATGACGTTCAACGGGTACGCGCCCGTTATTTGCGCCCGGAAAACCGCACGGTTGGCTGGTATCAACCCGCTGCCAATGGAGAAGGCCGGTGACTTTTTCCCGATTCTATTTGATATTGTTACTGTTCCTGCTGCTGGCGACCGCCTGCGCGAACGGTAGCGAACCGGCTACCTCGCCGGCCGCGACTAGCTCAGCGGTGCCTGCGGAGCCAGCGACGGCCGTGCTCCCAACGGCAACAACGCCCGTCGAAGCTAGGGAGACGCCGGTGCCAGTCAGCCAGCCGACGGCGACCAGCACCGCATCTGCCTCGGCTACACCGCCAGACGGCGCCCCTGACGCCGGCGGAGTGGGCAATGCCGACGTGACGTTTGTGCGGGCAGTGCAGGCTGCAGATGGTACGTGGACCTTTCACGTAACCGTCTCACACCCGGATACCGGTTGGGAAGATTACGCTGATGGCTGGGATATCGTGACTCCTGGAGGGGACGTGATTAAACGTGAGCCCGGTGATCCCTTCACACGCCTGCTATTACACCCGCACGTTGAGGAACAGCCTTTTACCCGTAGCCAGAGTCGCCTGACTGTGCCGGATGATGTCTCGCAGGTGACGGTGCGTGCCCACGATCTGGTAGACGGTTTTGGTGGGGAGGAAATTGTCGTGGACCTCACGGCCACTTCTGGCCCGGGTTTTGAGGTCGAACGCAGGGAGGAGTAGATGGAGCCTGATCAGCAGGCAGTAATCGAGGATCTGGAGGCACTGAACGAAATCGCCGGGACCCTGAACCAGGCGGTAGATATGCATAGCGCGCTGGAACGGGCGCTGGCCCACCTGGTAAAATTGATGGACCTGGAGACGGGGTGGATCTTTATCCAGAATGAAGATGACACCGATAAATGGTGGGGGAAGGGGTTTACTCTTGTTGCCCGTCACAATCTGCCCCCGGCTCTCGCGCTGGATCGGGAAGAGGCGTGGCGGCGCAGTTGCGACTGCCAGAACCTTTGCCGGCGTGGAGATTTGGAGAAAGCGTACAACGAGGTGAAGTGCAGCCGCCTGGCTGCCGTCCAGGGCGACCGGGGTGACCTTAGCGTCCACGCCTCCGCCCCGTTGCGGGCCGGCGATCGTACGCTTGGCATCCTTAACGTAGCTGCTGCTTCCTGGGATGCCTTCAGCCCGCGGGCCCTCGCCCTCCTCAGCAACGTCGGCAGCCAGATGGGCGTCGCGCTGGAACGCGCACGCCTCTTTGACCTGCTCCAGGAACAACGGTTTCACGAGCAGGCTTCGCTCCTGGATTTCACCAACCAGCTCCTGAGCAGACTCGATCTGGAAGAACTCATCGCCTATCTGGTGGAAGAAGCCCGCAAGTTGTTGGAGATCGATGCCTGTGCTCTCCTCCTGCCTGATGACGACGATCCCGATTTCCTGCGCTTTGCTGCGGCGTCCGGCTGGTTCTCAGATCCGGTAGCTGCGGAGCGCCGCGTGCCGGCGGACGATCGCACCAGCTCCGGGCGCGTGATGCGTACCCAGGAACCGATTGTTCTGGAGGACATTAGTCTGCGCGAGACTGCTCCCTGGATGGCCGATTGGCTCCCGGCCGAGCAATTCAAGGCTGCCGCCATCGTGCCCCTGATTGCCGATGGGCGTTCTATTGGCTCGTTGGTCGTCGACAACCGCACCCCCCAGCCATTCCAGGAAGATGAGATGCGCTTTCTACAGCTGATGGCCAATCAGGCGGCTATTGCCCTGGAGAAGGCCCGGTTGCACCATGAGGAGATCCAGCGCTACCGGTTGGAGGAAGAGTTAGCAGTCGGCCGGCAGATCCAGTTGAGCATGTTGCCTCCCTCCTTGCCAAACATTCACGGGTGGGATTTTGCGGCTCGTTACGAGGCGGCTCGCCAGGTTGGTGGTGATTTTTATGACTATTTTGAAGTGCCTGACCCGTCGGGTGACGAGCCGCAATTGGGGCTCGTCATGGCAGACGTGGCCGACAAGGGGGTACCTGCCGCCCTTTTTATGGCCCTCAGCCGGACGACCATTCGCAATGTGGCTATCAGCGATCGCACCCCGGCTGCCGCTCTGCGCAAGGCGAACGAGTTGATTCTGAACGATAGCCAGACCGATCTATTCCTTACCGCCTTTTACGCGACTCTGGACACCGGGCATGGGCAGGTAATCTATACCAACGCCGGCCATAATCCGCCGCTCTGGTACGCGCTTGAGAGCGGCACTTTCATGGAGTTGACGGCCGACGGTATCGCATTGGGTGTTGTGCCCGATATCGAGCTGGAGAACAGGTCGCTTGAGCTTGCCCCTGGGGATCTACTTATTTTCTATACTGATGGGGTAACCGAGGCGATGAATAGCGAGATGGAGGAGTTTGGCGTTGCCCGCCTGCAGGAGGTGATCGCTGCTGCTGCCGGTCAGGGAGCACAAGCGGTGTCTGACCAGATTGTGGAGGCCGTCATTACCTTCACCGAGGCGATGCCCAAATGGGACGATTTTACCCTGCTCATCGCCCGGCGCGAGCTCGCGTGAGCACCGCGACAGTGGCAGCATTGCCTAAATTTGTTATTATCGTTTCGCACCCATGAACGGAGACATCTATGCCGGATAAAACCTATCCTGGTCCCGAGAATATCCACCGTCACGTCCTGGATAATGGGATCATTGTTCTGATTTATGAGAACTTCGCTGCAGCTTCCGTTGTTGTCGAAGGTTATCTGCGTGCCGGAGCTTTGAGCGAAACGCGTGCTCAGGCGGGCCTGGCCGACTTTGTGGCCAGCATGTTGCTGCGGGGCACGCAGCGGCGCTCCTTTGACCAGATCTACGAATCACTTGAGTCCGTTGGGGCCAGCCTCGATTTCAGTGCCGGCCGGCACGTCACTGACTTCTCGGCCGGTGGCCTCGCCGAAGATCTGGATCTGATGCTGGATCTACTTGCAGAGGCCCTGCGCCACCCGGCATTCCCCGAGGCAGAAATGGAGCAGGTGCGGGCCGAGGTCCTCACGGGGCTGCAGATCCGGGCCAATGATACGCGCCAGATGGCCGGTTTGCGTTTTCGCGAACTGCTCTATGAAGAACACCCTTACGGTCGCAGTGTGCGCGGTTATCCCGAAACGATCCGCGCAGTATCCAGGAATGATCTGGTTGATTTCCACGCCCGCCGTTATGGTCCTGATGGCATGGCGATTGCGGTTGTGGGGGCTGTTTCCACGGACGAGACGCTGGCCCGGATTGAGGGCGCTTTCGGCGATTGGGAGAATGAAGGGTGGCTGGAACCGCCGGAGGTACCGGCCGCGGCCCGGCCGGTTGTCACCCTGCGCGACTACGTGCCAATCCCTGAAAAAACCCAGTCTGACATTGTGCTGGGTTTACCCGGCCCCCCGCGCTCCGCACCGGATTATCTTGATTTGAGTATGGCCAATACGATTCTAGGGGTGTTCGGGATGATGGGCCGGCTCGGCGAAAATGTGCGCGAGCGCCAGGGGCTGGCCTACTATGCGTACAGCCGGCTCCAGGGAGGGCTGGGACCTTATCCCTGGTATGTGAGCACCGGCGTGGCGCCTGACAAGGTGGAGCTGGCCATCGAGAGCATTCTCGACGAGATTGAGCGTATCCGGGAAGAAGAAGTCTCCACTGAGGAGCTGGCCGACAGCAAGACTTACCGCATTGGTTCCCTGCCCGTCAGCCTGGAGACCAATGATGGGCTGGCCAGCGTGATCGTGGATATGGAACTGCTAGACCTGGGACTCGACTATCTCCAGCGGTTTGAAGATCTGATCGACGAAATTTCTCCGGAACGGGTGCAGGCCGCTGCCCAGAAATATTTCAGCACAGAGCAGCTTGCTATGGCGGTGGCCGGGCCTCCCGAAGAGGGAGGGCCTCCCAGAGAGGGGGGTTAGGTAAGCGGATGTTAACGGTCGGCGTGGATATGATCGAGATTGAACGTATTGCCCGCGCCCTGGAACGGCACGGCCGGCGTTTCAGCGATCGTTTCTTCACAGAGCAGGAGCAGGTATATTGCGCCGGCCGGGCGGAGCGACTGGCGGGACGTTTTGCCGTCAAAGAGGCGGTGGCCAAAGCGCTGGGAACGGGCATTGGTCCCATAAGCTGGAACGAAATCGAAGTGGTTTGTGATGGCCGGGGAAAACCGGAACTGCACCTGCACGGCAGAGCGCGGGCCCTGGCAGCCGCATCCGGTCTGGATCAATGGTCAATCAGTCTCTCCCATACCAGCACGCACGCCATCGGCTTCGCCGTAGCTACCGGCCGGGTGAGGATCACCCGGAAACCTGGCACGCAAGAAATTGTCGAAAGAGACGACTCGCCGGCTGCTGGCCAATGATTACTACTCGCAATTCTCAAGGAGACATTCATGGCAACCTGGACAGCCGATGACGACACCCTGATTAATTACGAGATTCACAGTGATAGTACCGACAGAGAAACTCTGCTGCTGCTACCGGGTTTGCTGGGCGCTATCAGTAGTCAGTGGCGAGACTTTATCGAGCCCCTGACAGCCACTTACCGCGTGCTTCTGGTCGATTTGCGGGGGCATGGCCGTTCCGGGAACCTTGAGTCCGAACTACGCCCCGAGCGTCTGTTACAGGACCTTGTCGGATTACTGGATCATGTGGGGGGAGAGGCCGTCCACGTTGCCGGTTATAGCCTCGGCGGCTATCTGGGCCTGCTGTTACACCTTAACCAGCCCCGGCGGGTGCCGACCCTGCTGATGCACGCGACGAAGTTCTACTGGACGCAGGAAGCGGTCGCTCAGATGCGCGAGCAATTGGACCCGGATCAGATGGCAGCGAAGGTGCCGGCCTATGCCAATCAGCTTGCCCAGGACCATGGCAGTCGCTGGCGAATGCTGGTGCGGCAGGCGGCGGACCTGGTCGCTTACCTGTCGCAGGAAGGTATCACCGAGGGAATGGCCCGCCGGGCTCAGGTGCCGGTAATGGTCAGTGTGGGGGACCGGGACGAACTGGTATCGCTGCCGGAGGCTTTGCGCCTGAGTCGCGTGTTCCCGGACGGTCGCTTGTTGGTGCTGCCGGCCACACGCCATCCCTTTGCCTCGGTGGGGCGCGTGCCCTTATTACCGATGATGCAGGCGTTTCACCGCCGGCCTCGCCGCCACTAGGTAGCACCCGTAAGCGAATATCACCAGACCTATGCGTATGATTAGCCCTATGGAAAAACGTGTCTTACTGGCTGTTCTGGCTCATCCTGACGACGAATCTTTTGGTCCTGGGGGAACTCTGGCGCGGTATGCGGCTGAGGGCGCAGACGTCCACATTGCCATCGCCACCGATGGCGCTGCCGGTTCGGTCGTGTCGGAATTTGAAGAGGAACGGGAAAGATTGGCCGAAATCCGCCACAAGGAGCTGGAAGCGGCGGTTGATATCCTGGGAGGCACCCTGCACACGCTCGGTTACCGGGATTCGGGATATATTGGCGATCCCGCCAATGAACATCCCGAGTCCTTTATCAACGTCGATCAAGAGGAGATAACCGGCCGGATCGTCGCGCTGATGCGGCAGGTGCAGCCCCAGGTAGTGCTGACTCACGACGAGACCGGTGGCTATTTCCATCCGGACCATATCATGGCCCACCAGGTAACGACTGCTGCCTTCCACGCAGCAGGGGATCCAGACCAATATCCGGAGGCGGGTGCGCCCTACAAGCCCCGGCGCCTCTACTATACGGCGATCCCCGATCGCTGGTTAAGAGTCTTCACCCTGATCATGAAGCTGCGCGGAGAAGATCCCACGCGCATGGGCCGGAACGAGGATATCGACATGACTCAGGTCGGGCGACCCCTATCCGAACTGCATGCGCGCCTCAATATCTTCCCGTATTGGGAAACGAAGAAGGAAGCCAGTGCCCAACACCAGAGCCAGGGGGGAGGTGGGTTCGGCGGTGCCTTCCCGGAGTGGTTACAGAAACGGTTGCTAAATATGGAGTACTTTGTGCGTGCTCACCCGCCGGGCGAGGATGGAAACTGGGAACAGGATCTTTTTGCCGGGATCAAAAAAGAGGCACCCACCCGCTAGGGTGAATGCCTCTTTATTCAGGGCGTTGTTTATTTACTCGACCCCTTCGTAGTGGCGGCGAACATTTGTGGCCGCAGGGCCCTTCTCATTCTGTTCAACCGTGAATTCAACCCGGTCCCCTTCCATCAGGCTCCGGAACCCAGTTCCTTCGATTGAGGAATAGTGGACGAAGACATCATCGCCGTTTTCCCGCTCAATAAAACCGAACCCTTTCTGGTCGTTAAACCATTTCACGGTACCAACTTCACGCTCACTCATACAAAAATCTCCTTACAACTGAATGCTTCTGCGGACGCGCGCTGTTTGTCACGATGTTAACAAAAAAACACCGTCCAGATTGCTAAGTCTGGCGGTGCTTTTCCCAAACAGAACTTACGCAAACGTCCTTCTACGATTAACAGAATACCCCGCTTTCGCCAGTCTGTCAAATATTACACCACTGCCTGCTCCACGTAAGCTATGCTGATCGTTCATGCCCTTTCCAGGTTAGGGGTCGTATCTGCCGTTTCTCCGTGGTGGACGATATTCTGCACAGCGCCACTGTGCGCGCTGTGCACCCGGTAGATATTGAAGCACGGGTTCCGCTTAGGGGTAGGGTCACAGGTCATGGTCGTGGAGATTAAGAGTAATAGGAAAATGGTCCTAACGTGCATCGTCTTAACCGATCTATAACCGAAACGTAGCGCTATTGACGATCCGCAAGAGTATACTTCATAAAGGAAGTCGTGAACGTGCCCAAGTAAGGAGAAAATTGAGATGTTCCGCAAAATGCTTTTGGTGGTTTTCATTGTGACAGTAGCTTTTCTGTTCTTACCCGATGAGGCTGCTGCTGCCAACTGTGACCCCGCAAACATTAAATTTAGCGAAATCGATTACGACAATGCCGGAACTGATGATGCCGAGTTCGTGGAGCTGTACTTCGTCGGCGCTGCAAATGTCACGAACTG
>Ga0207752_1000028_pt1 | contig 61572 bp, 49 predicted proteins | sample Pon2CUnioCityCA_6_FD_187272 | JGI IMG/M metagenome (GOLD analysis project Ga0207752, IMG submission 187272) | Marine sediment microbial community from Union City, CA, USA - Pond 2C Sediment 2 (SPAdes) | ecosystem: Environmental > Aquatic > Marine > Intertidal zone > Salt pond sediment ... | reverse complement strand
GAATGTCAGATCAGATCGCCCGCTCACCTGCCACAGTCCCGTCAATCCCCCCTTCACTTCCAGGCGCCGCTGGTGCCACGGCTGGTATTGTTCCACCTCTTCCGGCAGCGGTGGGCGCGGCCCCACCAGGCTCATATCTCCACTGAGCACGTTCCACAACTGGGGCAGTTCGTCCAGGCTCAGGCGGCGAATGACACGCCCGACCCCCGTCAACCTCGGATCATTACGGATTTTGAAGATCGGGCCAGAAGCCTCATTCATCTCCTCCAATGCCTCTTTCTGGTTATCGGCATTGACCACCATTGACCGGAATTTGATCATGTTAAATCGCCGGCCGTCCTTCCCCACCCGTTCCGCCGTATAGAGGATCGGCCCCGGCGACTCCAGTCGAATCGCCAGCGCAATCACAGCACTCAGGAGTAGCGCCACCGGCGCTACCAGCAACACGAGTACCACATCCAGCATCCGCTTAAACGTCTGCTCCACCCGGTTCATCCCTACGTCCCGGACGCTGAAAAGCGGGATCCCCGCCATATTGTTGAACTCCACCCGATTCAGGCTTATCTGGAATAGATCCGGTACGACCTGAGCCTGTACATTATGCTCCTGGCATACGCGCACCAACTGCAGAATCTGCGTGTGCATCTCCCCCGGCAGCGCAATAAACACTGTGTGCATATCTGGGATTTTCCGCAAGACCTGCCCCAGTTGGTGCATCGTCCCCAGGTGAGGAATCCGGCCCAGACCAATATTGTTCTCGTCTGTGCCGTCGTCCATATAGCCCAGCGCCTGGTAGCCCAGGTCTGCCCGCGCCAGCAGCGTGCGAATGACGCTCCGCCCCGCTTCCCCAGAACCCACGATCACCACCCGGTCCACGCTGGTCCCTTTGCGATAACGCAAGTTCAGGATCAGGCGTCGCCACAAGCGGGCAATACTGATAAAGATCACGATAAAGACGAGCGCCCACACCAGCAGTAATCGCGAGAATGCCAGTGGCCGGAAGAAAAAGGTGAGTGCCATCATCAAGGCGATGCCCGTCACCGTTGCATACGCAATCCGGAACGTCTCGTCCAGCCACGATTCTCCCCGCCGCCGCCGCCAGATATTGTTCTGGTAGAAGGTTACGCTCAACAGTAGCGTCAACAACACCTGTTGCCCCACATATCTGCTATATGGGTCCTGGAAAGTTGGCTCTGTCGGTAGTTCCAGCTCGTAGCGCGCCACGTAAGCCAGGCCAAACGCCAGGTTGATCAAGATTATATCAGTTAGAATCGTCCAGTTGCGGACGTTACGTCGGCTCATACTCTGCCATTAAGATGAGAGCGCTCGCCGGTAGACAGTTGCCATCCGTTGACCGGAGCGCGCCCATGAAAATTGTTCTACGTGCGCTAACCCACGCTGGCGCATTGTAGCCACTTGCTCTGGCATGTCGAGTATAACTAACATCTGGTTAACCAACACTTCCACCTCTCCCGGCGGAAACAGCAGCCCCGCGTCTCCTACCGCTTCCGGCAGCGCCGATGCGTCTGCTGCCACCACCGGTGTGCCACACGCCAGCGCCTGCACCAGTGGCAGGCCAAATCCCTCGTACACCGAAGGCAGAACCAGCAGGCTCGCCGCGTTATACCACAATGGTAGCTCCTCATCGGGAACGTACCCCGTAAAACGCACCCGCTGCGCCAGTTCCAGCGCTTCTACCCGGGCAAAGATCTCATCATACATCCATCCCTTGCCCCCCACCAATACCAGCGGCAGATCCGGCCGGTCCAACCGGGCCATCGCTTCCAATAGCGTTGGAATATCCTTGCGCGGCTGTAACGTGCCCACGTGTAGCACAAACCGTTCCGGCAGTTGCCGTCGCCGGCGAAAGGCCGCCACTTCGCCCTCCGGCAATGGCTGGAACCGTTTGTCCACGCCGGGAGGCACCACGTCAATCTTCTCCCCCGGCACCCCAAAGAAATGGTGTACATCCTGACGCCCCGATTCCGAGATCGTCACCACCCGTCGTGCCTGGCGACAGGAGCGGCGCGTCTGCGTTCTCAGGTAAAGGCGCTGCAAGAAAGGAAAGCGGTCTGGATAGTGGAGGAAACTCAGATCGTAAACCGTAACCACCGTCGGGCACGGCGACCAAAGCGGCGTTACAAAGGCCATGCTGTGTAACAGGTCCATCTCCTGCCGGGCTGCTGCCAGGGGCCACGCACTCTGCTCCCACAAGATGCGCACCCAGCGTTTCTCCGTCGGCCAGGACGTAGGAACCACCGTTACATCTGGCCGCTGCCACGACGGCCGGAAGCGGGTAAAGAGCGTATAATCATACGCTCCCTCTCCTGGCGGTAAGTTTGCTACTGTCTGGGCGATGTACTGGTGAATTCCGGCTCGCCGGTAGCCAGCCTCGCCGGACAATAGGTGCGCATTAATGCCTACTCTTCTCACAATTTGCCATTATAACCTATCGTCCCTGACTCCTGCACTTCTGCCGCCATCTTCCGGATTGCGTCCATGTCTTCGGTGTGGATCGCCTCTTGCAGCCGGTTGATTCGCCGCTCCAGGCGGCGGCGACCGGTCGCCGTTAATTGCCCATTAAGATGCTGGATCGTGCGCTCCGTCTGGTAAATGATCTGTTGAGCGACTGTCCGCGCTTCCACCAGTTTGCGCCGCTTTTCATCTCGCGTCACGCAGCGCTCCGCCTCTGCCACGATCCGCGCAATCTCGCCCTCGCTGAGGGTTGTGCTCGCGCTGAGCGACAGCGCCTGTCGCGAGCCCGTTGCCTCGTCCATCGCGCTGACGTGCAGAATCCCATCCTCGTCGATCACGAAAGTGACCCGGATCTGAGGAATGCCCCGGGGGGCTGCTGGAATTCCTTCCAGGCGGAAAACCCCTAGCGAGTTGTTATCCGTTGCCATCGGCCGTTCACCCTGTAGGACGTGAATCTCCACCACCGTCTGCTCATCTTCGAAGGTACTGAATACCTGGGAGCGGCGGACGGGGATCGGCGTGTTCCGGGGAATCACAATACTCATCATCCCCCCCATCGTCTCCAATCCCAGACTCAGTGGTGTGACGTCCTTCAGTTGCACCTCTGCCACCTGGCCCGCCAGAACACCCGCCTGTAGCGCGGCTCCCAAAACTACGGCCTCGTCGGGATTTACCGTCTTGGTCGGTTCCCGGCCGGTCAACGCCTGCACCCGTTCCTGCACCGCGGGCATCCGCGTTGCCCCGCCCACCAGTAACACCGTATCCAGCGCGCCTGCATCGATCCCCGCGTCAAGCAGCACCTGCTCCACCGGTGCCTCCAGCCGCTGCAATAGGTGCGCGCTCAATTGCTCCAGCCGCCGCCGGGTCAGTTTCAGATGCAGATGCTTCGGCCCACCACCGTTGGCCGTGATGAACGGTAGGTCAATCTCTGTTTCCTCCGCCAGCGAAAGCGCAATCTTTGCCTTTTCGGCTGCTTCCCGGACTCGTTGCAGAGCCTGGCGGTCCTTGCTCAGATCAATCCCGTGCTGCCGCAAAAATCCGTCCACCATCCACCGGGCGATCACCGCGTCCCAATCGTCGCCGCCCAGATTGGTGTCCCCACTGGTAGCCTTGACCGCAATTGAGCCGTGGCGCACGTCCAGGACAGATACGTCCAGCGAGCCGCCACCCAGGTCAAAAACCAGGATCGTTCCCTCCTGCTTCTGGTTGAGCCCGTAAGTCAGCGCTGCCGCCGTCGGCTCGTTAATAATTTGCATCACTTCCAGACCGGCAATCTTCCCTGCAACTTTCACCGCCTGTCGCTGGCTATCGTTAAAATACGCAGGCACCGTGATCACGGCCTGGCCAACCGGTTCGCCCAGAGCGGCTTCCGCTTCATCCTTCAATTTGTGGATAATTGCCGCTGCAATCTGTTGGGGGGTAAACGTCCGGCCAGCATATGGAACCGTGATGCGCACGTCTCCCTGCGGACCTTCCACAAGTTGGTAAGGCAGGTGACCTCTTTCTCCCTGCACATCCTCGTAACGGCGCCCGAGCAGGCGTTTCACTGAAAAAATAGTATTCTCGGCATTGACAGTTGCCTGTTGCTTCGCCACCTGTCCGCTTAACAGATGGCCGTTCTTGGTGAACGACACGACCGAAGGAACGCTTTTGCCATCACCGGTCGTCACCGTAGCCACAACCCCCCGCTTGACCACCGCTATCGCCGAGCTGCTAGTTCCTAGGTCGATCCCGACAACTCTGCTCATTCTTGTTCTCTTTCCATTATGTTCTCTGCTGTTGAAGAAGGGCGCCACACCCGCTGCACCTTGGCAGCACCCGGTAGGCTGATCGTTCCACCCCCTACTTTACGACCAGAGCATAAGAATCGCGTTGGCTTCGTGTATAACTTCTGTAAACGTCCCGCCTAATTTCACGGGCCCTCCGAGGTTTGACAAAGCCAGAGGGTCTGGCTAGAATGAATTTGCGCTTACCCTGCTTTGCCCTCAGATTTGAATCTTAAAGTAGGTGTGGGCGCGAGTCCAGTAACCCCAAAATTACCAACCAAATTATCGCACAAAGGAGCGTAAAAGATGGCTTTTGAATTACCCCCCCTTCCCTATGCAGAGGATGCCCTTGAGCCAAACATTGATGCTCGTACCATGAGCATTCATCACGATAAGCATCATGCCGGCTATACCCGAAAGCTTAATGCTGCCCTCGAAGGCCACGACGAGTGGGCTTCCCGGGATATCGAAGACATTTTACGCAACATTGAGGACGTCCCGGCAGACATTCGCACCGCCGTCCGCAACAACGGTGGTGGCTATGCCAATCACAGCCTCTTCTGGACGGTAATGAGCCCTGATGGAGGCGGTGCCCCGGCTGGTGAGTTAGCCGACGCCATTAACCAGGCCTTCGGCAGCTTTGAAGCGTTCAAAGAGAACTTCAGCAGCACGGCCGGTAGTCGCTTCGGCTCCGGTTGGGGTTGGCTCGTCGTTACCGGCGATGGCAATCTTGCCGTTTACAGCACCCCCAATCAGGATAGCCCCTACATGCAGGGCGATACCCCCATTCTCGGGGTTGACGTCTGGGAACATGCCTATTATCTCCACTACCAGAACCGTCGTGGCGACTACATCGATTCCTGGTGGAACACCATCGATTGGAATCAGGTAGCCGAAAACTATAAGGCTGCCAAATAAATCCGCTTGGTGTATAATGAGCGATAAAAGGGCAAAGTTGCCGTTTTGTGCCAGAAGCAACGCTGCTCATTTATCGTTTATTTCCATTGAGGAAGGAGATTTCCAATGACCTATATCGTTACAAGACTATGTTTACGCGACACTGCTTGCGTGGACGTCTGTCCCGTTGAATGTATGGTCCTGGGTCATCCGGAGGAAGAATGGCCGTGGCTGTACATTGATCCGGATACCTGCATTGACTGTGGTGCCTGCGTGCCTGAATGCCCCTATGAAGCGATCTTCCCTGAAGAGGAAGTGCCCTTTGAGTACGAGATCCGCTCGGGACAGTGGATCACCAACACCAAGGAACTGCTACCCGACGGCCAGCCCTTCGAGGGCGAGGTGGACGGTCACCCCGTGAACCTCTTGAACGCCAAGCAGTTGGAGGGTGGTGAAGTCCTGGATCTCACCGAGGACATTCCCCCCAATTACGATTTCTTCTCAATGGGGCCCGGTTACGACGCCCTCGACATGTAAGCTCTGTACGAACAGCCAGACGACGCTAGCCTGGCTGCTTCCGCCAAGACATGTGTTTTCAAACCGAATTGGTTGACCTGGGAGTCCCGGTCGGCCAATTCGGTTTTTCGTTTTCTGACCAATCCAGCTATTGATTCCCGACCACTGCCCACTCACCATTTAAAGGAGCACGCCATGAGTGAAACTACCGCTTACCGCACCGAAAAAGACTCGTTGGGCGAAATTCAGGTCCCGGCCGGTGCTTATTGGGGCGCCCAGACCCAGCGAGCCATTCATAACTTTCCCATTACCGGGCTCCGCCCTTACCCCGCCTTTGTCTGGGCCATGGCCATGATCAAACGTGCCGCGGCCGAAGTCAATCACTCTCTGGGTTTATTCCAGGACAGAGAGGTGGGCGGCGAGACCGTTTCCGGCGAGCAAATCGCTACGGCCATTATCCAGGCGGCTGATGAGGTGCTTGCCGGCCGCTGGACCGACCATTTTGTTGTCGACCCTATCCAGGCCGGCGCCGGCACCAGCCACAACATGAACGTTAACGAGGTCATCGCAAACCGGGCCAACGAGATACTCGGCTACGACCTGCAGGCCGCCGGCAAACCCGTACACCCCAACGACCACGTCAACATGGCCCAGTCCACCAACGATACGATCCCTACTGCTATCCGGCTTGGCGTCCTCTGGCGTCTTGACGAACTGCTGCAGACCCTCGATGAGCTGGCTGCCGCCTTCTCCGGAAAAGCAGCCGCCTTCGACGATATCGTCAAGAGCGGGCGGACCCACCTCCAGGATGCCGTGCCCGTTCGCCTTGGCCAGGAATTCGGCGCCTACGCCCGCGCCGTCGAACGTGATCGACAGAAGATCGAGGATGCGGCGACAGGGCTACGCCGTCTGGGTATCGGTGGGACGGCCACCGGCACCGGCCTCAATGCCCATCCTGACTATCACGACCGCATGGTCGAGACGCTCAGCCGCCTGACCCGGTTTACCCTCTTTCCCTCTGATAATCTCTTCGAGAGTATGCAGAGTATGGCTGATCCCGTCCATTTCAGCGGTGCCCTCCGCACCCTGGCCCAGGACCTGACGCGCATTGCCAACGACCTTCGTCTCCTTTCCTCCGGCCCCAGTACAGGTCTTGCCGAAATCCAGCTCCCGGTCGTCCAGCCTGGCTCCTCTATCATGCCCGGCAAGGTCAACCCGGTCATGGCCGAGATGCTCAACATGGCCATGTTCCACGTCATGGGCAACGACCTGACCGTGATGATGTCCGGCCAGGCCGGCCAGCTGGAGCTAAATGTGATGATGCCCATCATCGCCTACAATCTCTTCCAGAGTATGGACGTGGTCATCAATTCTGTCACTGCCTTTACCGCGAAACTGGTCGAGGGGATTAAGGCCAACCGTGAGAAGGCCGAAGGCTGGCTCGCCAAAAACGCCATTCTCGTCACTGCCCTCAATCCCGTTATCGGCTATGCTCGAGGTGCCGAAGTCGCCAAAGAAGCCATGGCCACCGGCCGCACCGTGCGCGAAGTCGTCGTCGAGAAAGGCTATCTCAGCCCCGAAGAAGCCGATCGCCTCCTCAACGTGCGTGCTCTCACCGAAGGTGGCATCCAATCCTGACGCTGGCTCCCGGAAACCGCGTCTCTCCCGGCGACCTTCGGGCCTGACGCTGGACCGGTCCCAACACAGCGGGCTATCGCTGCCGGAACGCAGTTACTGGTGGCTATCTCGCGACTTGCCTCAACCGCGCTTTATCTGTAGAACAGAAAGAATGAAAGAACCTTTGCAGGTGCCGAACACCAAATACGAGGGGATGCTTAGCCACCTCCGCGACGTATATCCGCTGGAGGGATGCGGCCTCCTTGGCGGGTTAGACGGGCGCGTTACCCGCCTCTATCCCGTGACCAACATCCTCGCCAGCCCCTACAACTACGAAATGGATCCGCGCCAGCAGCTCCGGGCCTTTGATGATCTCGAGTCGGCCGGGTTGGAGCTGCTCGCTATCTTTCACTCCCATCCTCACGGGCCCGAACAGCCCTCTGCTACCGACGTGGCCCGCGCCTACTATCCGGACACAATCCAGCTAATCGTCTCTTTCCGCGATCCTGCCTCCCCCTCCGTTCGCGCCTTTACCATCGTCGAGGGACAGGTAAATGAGGTTCCCTTAAGAGTTGTGTAACCATTGGTGGCTGTCAGTGTTGTAAGTGGTGAAAATCGACATTAGTTGAGCTGCCACTGGTCGCTGTGGCCGGTCTCCGACCGAGCCACTTTGCGTGACCGTCACAAGGTGACCGTCACAAGGTGACCGTCACCATCGGTAACAATTACCCTATCCAGGAAGGACGTGTAGAGCTAAGGAAGGAATGATGACAGAAGCTATCTATCTCCTATTCGGTGCAATTATCGGCTATATATTTGGTGCCATACCCTTCGGCTGGATCTTCGTCAGGCTTACGAAACGGGTAGACCTGCGCGACGTACAGAGCGGCCGGACGGGTGGTACCAATGCCATGCGCGCTGCCGGACCGGTGGTCGGTGGCCTCACTGCAATTGGCGATGTCCTTAAGGGAGCTGCTGCGATCTGGATCGCTCGTGCCCTTTTTGGTGGTGTGCTCTCCGAGGCCTGGCTTCCCTGGGCGGAGATCACCGTCGGCGTCATGACCATCCTCGGCCACAACTGGTCCGTCTTCCTCGGCTGGCAGGGTGGGGCCGGCACCGGTCCCAATGTTGGCTGGTCAACCGCCGTCTGGTGGCCCATTTTCCCCATTGCCATGGTCGTCGTCCTTGGCGGGCTCTACTTCACCGGCATGGCCTCCGTCGCTTCCCTGGCCATGGGCCTTATGATCCCTATCGCCTTCGCCGTTCTCTATCTGACCGGCGTGCTCGCTTCCCCTGCATACATCGTCGGCGGTATTCTGACCCTGCTGATCGTTACCTGGGCCCTCCGGCCCAACATTCGCCGCATTATAGCTGGTGAAGAACGAATGGTAGGCCCCGCCGCCCGTCGCCGTGCAAAACGCGATCGCCAGGATAACCAGAAACGTAAACGCGGTAGAAAACTAAAAGCCCAACGCACAGAGGGCGGCTGATAGCGTTACCGTTACTCTCTCGACGTCTTACTTTGCATGCCCGGTCAATTCTCGCCCGTGCTCACTTCCTTAGTCAACGACGCATAATGCAGCAACCCCATCCGGCTGAACTGCAGATTGCCAATGCTGTCCCGCGAAAGCGCCCGGGGCGCTGCCTGCATCAGATCCAATGTTGGATACTCCTGCGCCCACAACTCCTGGATCTGCTCGTATAGCACCTGCTGCCCCTCCACATCCGTGGGAGCGAGCCGCCGCACCTGGTCGATCAGGCTGTCCATCGCCGCGCTCTCGTAATTCGAGCAGAGTGAATCTGTATTGCTCACGAAATACTCGAGCCAGCCCATCGCCGCCGGGTAGCGTGTCGGCCAGCCCACCGGCGGCCACCCCAGCAAGAAAGTCGTGTACTCGCAATTCGCCATCTGTGCGCTGTACGTCCCCCAGGCAGCGCCGTTCAGCTCCACCTCGATCATACCTGTTTCTTCGAGCTGCCGCTCGAGGGCCAACGCGTACTCCTCTTCCCTTGCCGTGTACCGTCCGTCATTCAGGTACCAGAGTGGGATCGTCAGCTTGCTGTTAGCACTGTATCCCGACAGACGCAACAGCTCCTGGACTCGCTCCAGGTTTCGCGCGGGTTCGGCCGCAATGTGGGCCGGAACGTTATCCGGCAGGGGGCTGTAAAGGGGACGGCGCCGGCCACCAGAAATCGCTGCCAACTCCTCCCGGTCCACCGCATAGGCGATCGCTTGCCGCAGCGACGGCGTTGCAAACGGAGTGTCCTCTTGTTGGAACACCAGATAACTCTTGAATGTCGACGGGCCTTCCCAGGTGCGCACATCCGGCAGGGTAGCCAGCTCATCCTGCACCTGTTCTGGTAGACCCGTCCATGCAATATCCACCGCTCCCAACTCGACGGCATTCCGCAGCCCTTCCGCCGTTTCGTAGAAGCGGAGCTGAATATTCTCAAATGCCGGTTCTGTCTCTCCGGGCCACTGCGGGTTCGCCTGGAGCTGCACCAGCTCTCCTCCCTGCCATTCAATTATTTCATACGGTCCAATCCCGTTACAGCTCCGGGCAGCATCGGCCGTGTTCGCATAGCACTCCTCGCTGACCACGTAATACGGCGGTGTCGCCAGCAGGTTCGGGAAGAAAGAAGCCGGCTCTTTCAGCGTGAAGCGCACCGTCGTTGGGCTGAGCACCTCGACGGCGTCCGCGTCCGCAATAAAATCCCCATTGCCATCCGCCAGAAAAGCATTGACATGCCAGCTCCCCAGCGTCGCGGCACGATTAATTGACCACTTGACGTCATCCGCCGTCAGGGCGCTGCCATCGGGGAAAGTAAGGCCGGAGCGCAGGGAAAACGTATACTCCAGTCCATCTTCAGAGATCACCGGTGCTTCGCTGGCCAATATCGGCACCAGGTTGTCCTCTGGGTCGAACATGTAGAGGCCGCTCATTGTGTTCGCTTTTACCTCCCAGCCCACAACATCTGGGGGGGAAGCAGGATCGACGTTTTCCAGCGCGCCCACCACCCCAATGACGATGATTTCGGACGGCGTGCCGATCAAGGATTCTCCGGCATCAATTGTCTCCGCAGAGACCAGCCAGTTCCGGATCACTCGGTCGATCGTGCCGTCGTTTTGAGCCTCCGCAATCGCCTCGTTGATATCCTCCAACAATTCCGGCCGGTCCGAATCCACCGCGATCACGTAAGATTCGTCGGTAATCCACGCCGCCTGGCCACTTCCTCCGGCAATCTTCATCTGCTCGTAATGCGTGCGCGTATAGTGTTCTGCGTTCTCGTGATCCAGAATTACCCCTACAACCTGGCCCTCAATCAGCGCTTGCAGGGCCGCTCCCACGCTCTCATAATATTGCAGGTCGCTGTCTGGAATGCCCGCGATCCGCGACGCTGCCCGCTGTCCTTCTACCGAATCGGCCAGCACTCCGATCGGTACCCCCGGCGGAATATTGTTAAAGCCGGTAATCGTTTCCTCATTGGCCAGGACCACCAATACCTGCCCTACCTCTAGATAGGGGTTTGTATAACTGACCCCCGGTACCGGTTCCTGCCTTGCCAGCGCAGACATGGCCATGTCAAATTCACCATCGGCCACGCTTTCCAGCATCCCGTCAAAATTGGTAACCACAAATTCGTAGCGATAACCTGTGCGCGAGAGGATGCTCTCGGCCAGCTCCGAATCAAAACCCGTAACCGTCCCGAATTCGTCAAAAGTGGAAAACGGAGGGAAAGGAGCATCCGTGGCAATCGTCAGAAAAGACGAGTCCTCCGGCGCCGGCGTAACCGTTTCCGGCACCGAGACGCTGGTAGCGGTGGGGACAACTGGTGTAACTTGCTCTTCCGGCTCCCCCTCGCGACAGCTCGCGACCAGGACAGGCAGGGCCAGTAGGAATAGCAGGGTGAGCGGGCGAAAAGCGTGACGCATCTCCTTCATGCAGGTGATTCCTCTTCTCATTGTGATTCAAATTGCCAGTATAGCAAGGGGGGTAGGGGGCAACAAGACGCGGTTAAAACGTTCTCATCTACTCCGGCGCTCCCCCGCGTTTGTAGCAACGGCTTTTGAACCTTAACGAAAGAATCCGGATATCCTCAATACCCGAGCTTGCCGAAGCACCGGACAAGAGAAAGCAAAGATCCGTTTAATTCCACCAATCCGTGGTCAATCGATATCCGTATTCAATAGTCAATCTTCAATAGCCGTCAAAACCGGCCATCAGAGAGAAACAACCGTTCCCAAATCTCGCGCCTCCGCCTTCGCCAACGCGACGCTCGCCGCGACCGCATCCTGCACGGCAACCCCTACCGACTTGAAGTACGTTATCTCTTCCGGGTTACGCCGGCCGGGACGGCTACCGTTCACGATTTCCCCCAGTTCCGCGTGGATGTGGCTTTCATCAATCTCTCCGGCCTCCAGCGGAATGATCAGGTCACCGGCTTCCGCCAGCACCGCTTCCCGCGAATCCACGACCACCACTGAGCGCCGGATCGTTTCCACGTCCACTTCTTGCATATCCGGACGAAAGGCCCCGATCGCGTTCACGTGCGTACCCGGAGCCAGGACGTGGCCCGGAAACACCGGCTGGGTCGACGTTGTAGCCGTACAGACAATGTCTGCATCGCGCACGGCCGTCTCTGCGCTGTCGGCAAGCATAATCATGTCGGGAATTGGTCCGCGGCCGATCATCTCCGCCGCAAATGCTCGTGCCTCTTCCTGGTCCAGGCTAAATACCCGCACCCGCTTGATCTCACGCACTGTACACACTGCTTCAAGCTGGGTTCGCGCCTGTACGCCGCTCCCAATAATCGCCACCGTTTCTGCCTCCGGCCGGGCCAGCAAATCCGTCGCCGCTCCCGAAGCCGCCCCTGTCCGAATTGCCGTCAGAGTCCCCCCTTCCAGCAGCGCCAGCGGGCGCCCGCTCCGCGCGTCCAGCGCCAGTACCACCCCATGGATCGTGGGCAGTTTCTGCTTCACATTCTCGGGAAAGACCGAAACCACCTTTACTGCCAGCGCCCCACGCTCCGGCAGATACGCCGGCATGAACAGAGTGACCCCCTGATGTTCGGGGACGTCAACCTGGGTGCGCAAGGGCACCGTTGCCTCCCCCGCCGCCAGCTGCCCATACGCATCCTTCATCCCCTCAATCGCCGCCGCCATCGGCAGCGCTTCCCTCACCTCGTTCGCATTTAAGATGCGTAGTTCCATTACTTCCTTAACTGCTAAACGATCGGGTCCTTAAACCCAATCTCCAATCTCTCTTCTACTCAATCCCCAGATAGACCTTCTGCACGGTCGGATCTTCACGCAAAGCATCGGCCGTGTCGCTCAGCACGATTTCACCCGTTTGCAACACATAACCGCGATCCGCAATCTGCAGTGCAATCTGGGCATTCTGCTCAACTAACAGGATCGTAGTCCCTTCCTGATTGATCTCTTCAATGATCTCAAAGATCGTTTCCACCAAAATGGGGGCCAGGCCCATCGACGGCTCGTCCATCAATAGCAAGTTCGGTCTGGACATCAGCGCCCGGCCGGTAGCCAGCATCTGCTGCTCGCCGCCACTCAATGTGCCCGCCACCTGGTTTCGCCGTTCTTTCAGCCGCGGGAACAGAGTATATACATGCTCCAAATCCTCCTTAATCTTCTCCTGATCCTTCCGGTGATAAGCACCCATATCCAGGTTTTCCAACACCGTCAGCCGCGCAAAAACCCCCCGTCCTTCCGGCACCATCGCGACACCCTGGCTTACCAGCTCGTGGGCCTTGTAATTCCGCAAATCCTCGCCGTTGAGCTTAATCGATCCTTCCCGTGGCGTCAGCAATCCGGAAATCGACCGCAGGGTCGTCGTTTTGCCGGCGCCATTCGCGCCGATGAGCGAGACGATTTCCCCTTTGTCAACCTTCAGCGAGATCCCCTTCAGCGCATGAATATTCCCGTAATAGGCGTGAATGTTGTCAACTTCGAGCAAGGTCATGTTTCTTTCTTCTCCAGGTTCGCTTCTCTTTGCCGGTCGCTTCCCTTGGCGCTTCTGCTGCTCAAACGTGTGCTGCCGCACCGCGGCCCAGATATGCTTCAATCACCTGCGGATTCGTCTGTACTTCCTGCGGCGTTCCCTCGGCGATCTTCTGTCCGTAGTCGAGAACGGTGACTCGTTCCGAAATATTCATCACCACGCGCATATCATGTTCGATCATCAGGATCGCAATCCCCAGTTCATCGCGCAGGCGCTTGATAAAATTCGTCGTTTCAGCTGTCTCGCGCGGATTCATCCCGGCTGTCGGCTCGTCCAGCAGGAGCAACTTCGGCTTTCCTGCCAGCGCTCGCCCAATCTCCAGCCGTCGCTGGTCCCCATAAGGCAGGTTCTTCGCCAGATGATCTCCTTTTCCGGCAAGGCCGACGAAATTCAACATCCGTCGCGCTTCTACCAGTGCCTCCTCTTCCTCTTGCCGCGTGCCCGGCAGTCCCAGTACTGCACCCATCCAGGTCGATTGCAGCCGCGGATCCATTCCCACCAGGATATTCTCCAGCGCCGTCATCTGTGGAAACAGCCGGATGTTCTGGTAGGTTCTCGAAATCCCTCGGTGGGCGATCTGATCTGGCGCAAGCGCCGTAATAATATCTCCGTCAAAGATGATTTCTCCTTCGTCCACATCGTAAAATCCTGTGACACAGTTGAAGAAGGTCGTCTTTCCCGCTCCATTCGGCCCGATAATGCTCACAATCGACTCCTCCGGCACCGAGAAGTCGAAGCTATTTACGGCAACCAGGCCGCCAAATCGTTTCGTGACGTCGTTCGTTTCTAAAATTGCCATGAGTTCTTCCAATTATTGGTTGCATGCTGGTGGCTGCTGGTAGCGCTACTGCTTACTCCTACTGACAACTACCAACCATCAACTACCAACCATCAACTATTTCACCGCCGTATTCGGCCGTTCTGCCATCTGTTCTGCCATCGGCTCTTCCGTAAAGGGGTTAAGCCCTTCCTCACTTGGGAAAGCCTCTTCCTCTTCGACCAGCTCGCGCCGCCGGATCGGCGATGGCCACAGCCCCTCTGGTTTGGCCAGCATCATCGCGATGAGCAGCGCTCCGTACATCAGAAAACGGTACTCTGCAAACTCGCGCAAAAGTTCGGGCATGCCCACCAGCACCAGGGCCCCGACCACAACCCCGGGCAGACTGCCAATCCCACCTACGATAATCAGGCTGAGAACGTTGATCGAGATAATCAGGTTAAAGCTATGGGGAAAGATCGAGCCCAGCTTGGCGGCAAAGATCGCCCCGGAGAGCCCGGCAAACGCCGCGCCCATCCCGAATGCCAGCAGCTTCGTCTTAACCAGATGGATGCCCATCGCTTCTGCCACATCTTCATCTTCCCGCATCGCCATCCACTGCCGGCCCAGCCGCGCATCGCGCAGCCGCCAGGCTACGAACGCCGCAAACAGGCAGCCGGCCAGGATCAGGTAATAGAAATGCTCGGGTTGGACGAAGCGGAATCCGGCTATCTCTGGTTTGGGAATATTCAGGACCCCCTGGGCGCCACCGATGTAGGGCTTCAAGAGGTCGGAGGTGGCCAGAACACGAATTATCTCGCCGAAACCCAGCGTTACGATCGCCAGGTAATCACCACGCATCCGCAATACCGGCGTCCCTAGGAGAATCCCCGCCAACACTGCCACCCCCATCGCAATTGGTATGGCTGCCCAGAAAGATAGTCCCGCAAATCCCAGTGCCCCGGTCGATGTCAGGATGCCCATCGTGTAGGCGCCGATGGCATAAAATGCCACGTAACCCAGGTCCAGCAGCCCTGCAAAGCCCACGACGATATTCAGGCCCAGCCCCATCAAAATGAAGAGACCGACGTTATCCACCACCTCGGTTAAGTAAGTGCCCAGGATGAATGGCAGCACCAGCAGCAGCAGGAAGACGAGAGAAAGTCCGCCCAGGCGCGCCCGCTTCTGTTGTGCTGGGCTAGCTGCCCCCATTCGCTCCTGCCACGCCCGTCGCCCTCGCAGCCGCCACACGACGGCGATTGCCGTGATCACCACGAAGATGATGAGCGCGGGGATCGGCCTAATTCCCCGTGTACCGAAGAGCAGACGCAAATTGGCTGAGCTGACAAACTGTCTCAGAATACCCAGCAGTACTTCGGACAACATGCCGATCAGCAACGTCCACAGCACGCCGATCGTCAGCGGGCGTTCGAAACGGCTGGGTACCACGTGCACAATTGCGCCGCCCAGCCCCAGTAACCCCATAGACCCCAGCAGCAGCAGGCTGCCGGTCAGCGGCTCCCGGCCAAACGTCAATATCTCAATCAGCGTCGGCGAGAGATTAACCAGATAATCGCGAATATCTGAGGGCACTGCTTCCAGACTCGGAGCGGCATTCGCCAGGGCAGCGTGCAATTCGGGGAAGCCAACCTGAAGGACAATCAGAGCGATTACGGGCAAAGCTGCCAACAATCCGACCAGCAGCCCTGTAACCAGGGAAGGCACGATCTTGCTCTCTTCCTGTTCCTGCGAAGCCAGATAACCGCCCAGCGCCGCTGCCGAGAAAAGCAGAACCTGGCCGAGGCTGAGGATGCCCGTAATAATATCCCGCGCGTCGAACGTCTCCACCATACCGATAACGCTGACGCTGGCGGCGACGAGGCCGGCGATGAGTCCTATACGTACAATATTACGAAAATCAATCTCGGACATATCAATATCCCTGTCTACGCTTTCTTCTCGGACAGCCGTTCCCCGATGATTCCCTGCGGCCGGAAGATGAGAACCAGGACCAGCATCGTGAACGAGATCACATCTTTTAGCTGGTGTGAGCCGGGAATCCCTAACCCTTCGAGGAACAGGGGCGGGCCTACCGATTCAAACAGGCCCAGGAAAAGGCCTCCTAGAGCTGCCCCGGGAATGCTGCCGATACCGCCCAGCACGGCTGCCGTAAATGCCTTAATCCCCGGAATAAAACCCATAAAGAAGTGCGTCTGCCTGAATAACAGCCCGTACAGGATCCCTGCTGCGCCCGCCATCGCTGCGCCCACGGCAAAAGTGATGGCCACAGTGCGGTCGACGTCAACGCCCATCAGCGCCGCCACGTCTTTGTCTTCTGCCACCGCCCGGATCGCTTTCCCTGTCTTGGTGCGCATGACGAAAATATAGAGGCCAACCAGCATGATCACCGAAGCAACCATCACCACCACCCGGGTCTTCAATATCGCCACGCCCAGGATCGGCCAATAGCCTTCTAGTGCAGTAATCGTGGGGAAAGGGACCACCTGCGAGCCGTAGAGCCCGCGAAAGAAATATTGCCAGAAGAAAGAAGCCCCAATCGCCGTAATTAACGGCACCAGGCGGGGCGCCCGGCGCAATGGGCGATAGGCAATCCGTTCTGTCAGGAGCGCGATGAACACCGATACCGTCATCGAAGCCAGGATAATCACCAGCAGGCTCAGGAAGGGGAACTCTTCCAGAAAACCAGAGGTCGCCAGGGGGATCGCGATAAATATAGTGGACGTCATTGTGCCCGACATGAAAAATTCGCCATGGGCGAAGTTAATCATGAACAGCACGCCGTAAACCAGCGTGTAGCCCAGTGCGATCAGCGCATAGAGGCTGCCCTGCGACAATCCGGCAATGAAAAAGTCGATCCAGTCACTGCTCGCATAATCGTTCCCTACCCCTAGAAAAATCTTCGAGACTGTGCCCCACAGGACAATAATGATCACCGCCGCTCGAAACAGCCACAGATAAAGTCCGACATAATCGAGTTCTTTGAGAGATCGTGGCATCCTTTTGTTCCTCTTCCGCTCCGGGCCTGTTGTAAAGAGACTTCCCCGTTTCTCTTTTCGGCCGGTTATTGGTACTCTAAAAATGGGCTCCGAGACGTCCACATCGGCTCTCGGAGCCCACTTTCACTAACGTCATTTACCGCTTCTGCGACTCTTACTCTTCAGGGACATATTCCCAGATGGAAACGTAATCCAGACCCTCATCCGTTTCTTGAATCTCGTTCACGGAGATCCGCGGGTCGGCGCAGTCACCATACTGGTCACACGTGAGCGTGCCCGTAATACCCTGGTGGCCCTCAGTGGCAGCAACCGCGTCGCGCAGCGCCTGCCGCGGGATCAGAACTGTGCCATCGTCGCCGACGATCGCCACCTCTTCGATGGCATTCAGCAGCATGTTGGTGGCATCATAGGCATGGGCATGGAACGCTGACAGGGGCTCGCTACCGTACGCATCCTGATAGCGTTGCACGAAATCGTCATACTCTTCGTTTTCGAAGCCCAGATCCGGGCCGGAGATGTACATCCCCAGCGCCGCTTCGCCGGCCGCTTCCAGGAAGCTCGGCGAGATCAGCCCGTCGGCACCGGCCAGATCGGCATCTTCCAGGCCCTCAATGTCGCGCGCTTGCTGCGTCAGGTTCGGGCCGAGCGGGATAAACACCGGGTAATAGATGAGTTCCGGCGGTCCGGCGGCGGCAACAGTCGTCAACACCGGCGAAACGTTCGTGGCATTCGGGTCCTCCGCCTCGAAGGCCACGATTTCGCCACCAAGCTCTTCAAACGCATCGCTGAACGCGGTGGCCAGCCCTTCCGTGTAGGGGTCGCCATCGTGGATCGCCGCTGCGCTGGTCACGCCCAGTTCGTCAAGGGCAAATACCGCCATGGCACGCCCCTGGATCAAGTCATTGTGTGCTGTGCGGAAGTAGCCCGCATTCCGCTGTTCAGGATCGGTCAGTACCGGCGCCGTGTTCGACGGCGAAATCATGAGGTAACCGGCATCCGCAATCACCTGGGAAGCAGGGACGCCCGCGCCCGAGCAGCTCGTCCCGATCACGCCCACAATCGTCGGATCGGAAACGATCTTCTGGGCCGCTGTCTGTCCACCTTCGGCGCTACAGCCTTCATCTTCCGCCTGTAGTTCCAGCGGGTGGCCCAGCAGCTCTCCCCGTTTGTCGAGCGCAATCTCTACACCGTACTGGGAGTCGATCCCCAGATCCGTATTAGGCCCACTGACAACCAGTGCTGAGGCAATGCGAATCGGCTCACCTGGGGCGACCTCGACGCAGCCAATCGAATCGTTACATTCTAGCTCTTCGGCTGCTGCCTCTTCCGTATCAGCCTCTTCTTCAGTCTCTTCAACTTCGGTAACCTCTTCCGTATCCCCCGCTTCTTCGTCCGCAGGTTCCGCTTCCTCGCCCCCACACGCTGCCAGAGAAAAAGCAAGCAACATTAGCAGGATCAGGTATAACAGGCGCTTCATTTTTTCTTCTCCTCGATTTCTTTTCTACACCATAGACGCCAACCAACTGTCGCAGAATAGGGTGGCTAACCCTCAAACGGCTGGATACACAGTTTCCTGAGCGAGCCTCACCTCCTATGAAGTTGTCTTGTGCATGCTGAAATGTGATGCTTCGATGTAACACTGGATTCAATAGAACGCTTAGGGATGGATTCTAATAGATAATTTACACTTGTCAACCATTTACTACTATAAGGACTACTTATAGATGGTCCTATCCACCTGCTTAAGTGCATAAAAGCGGGTACAATTGCCGTGGAAGATCGATTGATATTCCGTATTTCCCATTTGAGAAATTTGGAGGAACAAATGACAAACGAGACCCTTACTGTCACTGATAACCGCACCGGCGAAACGTATGAGGTGCCCATTGAGCACGATACGATCCGGGCGATGGATCTACGCCAGGTTAAGGTCCAGGAAGATGACTTTGGCATGATGAGCTATGATCCGGGATTCAAGAATACCGCTTCTACCAAAAGCAGCATTACCTATATCGACGGCTCTGCCGGTATCTTGCGTCATCGTGGTTATCCTATCGAAGCCCTTGCCGAAAACGGCACCTTTCTGGAAGTCGCCTACCTCATCCTCTTCGGCGAGCTACCCACAAAAGACGAATTAGCCGAGTGGGAGGAGTCAATTAAATTACACACACTCCTCCACGAAAATGTGAAAGACATTTTTGAGGGCTTCCGCTACGATGCCCATCCGATGGGCATGCTCATCAGTGGTGTGTCGGCACTTTCGACGTTCTACCCGCAGGCCCGCAACGTCATGGATGCGGAAAATCGCCTCCTCCAAATAAAAAGACTGATTGCCAAGATGCCAACGCTGGCCGCTTTTGCTTATCGTTTCAGCATGGGCTTCCCCGTTAACTATCCGGACAACTCCCTCTCCTACGCCGGAAACTTTCTGAATATGATGTTCAAGATGGTGGAGCCACAATACGATCCGGATCCCGCCCTGGAACGAGCCCTCGATATCCTCTTCATCCTCCACGCCGACCACGAACAGAACTGCAGCACCACCACGATGCGCGTCGTCGGCAGCTCCCACTCTGATCCCTACAATGCCGTCGCAGCGGCCGCGGCCGCTCTCTTTGGTCCCCTCCACGGTGGTGCCAACGAGCGCGTCATCCGTATGCTGCAGGAAATCGGCTCCGTCGATAACATTCCCGAGTACGTAGATCGGGTCAAGAAGGGTGAGTTCCGCCTCATGGGCTTTGGTCACCGCGTCTACAAGAACTACGATCCGCGGGCCCGTATCATCAAGAACGCTGCCGACGAAGTCTTTGAGATAACGGGGCACAATCCGCTGCTGGACGTCGCCCTCGAACTGGAAAAGATTGCGTTAGAGGATGAATATTTCGTCAAGCGCAAGCTTTATCCGAACGTCGATTTCTACTCTGGCATCATCTACCAGGCAATGGGCTTGCCCACCAGCATGTTCCCTGTCATGTTCGCCATCCCCCGCACCGTCGGCTGGCTGGCCCAATGGCAGGAGTTGCTGGCTGATTCGGAACAGGCCATTGCCCGCCCACGCCAGATTTACCTGGGCCACGACGAGCGGGAATACATCCCCCTCGAAGAGCGCGAATAGCTCCATCAATCCACTTTTCTGACCCATAGAAACGCCGCCCCGGGCGGCGTTTTTACTTTTCCTCGTTCTGCGCTAGACTACGCTCTCATGTTGTCTGAAGCCCGTCCGTTTCTGGCTCGACCCCTGTCGCGCTCCCTGGAAATAGGGTTGGTGGGCGCCATTCTCTTGCTGGCTGTGGCCCTGCGCATGGGGTGGCCTGGCCTTACTGAATTCAAAGCGGACGAGGCTCGGCTTCTGGCACTCTCCCTCGACATGGCCCAGGGGCTCACCTTTCCTACCCGCGGCATTGCCAGCTCCGTCGGTTTTCCCAACTTCCCGATGAGTGTCTGGCTTTACGCCATCCCTCTTTTTCTCTGGCAACACGTCTACGCTGCCACCCTCTTCACCGGCTTTGTCAATCTGTTGGCCGTCGTCGGTTGTTGGTGGCTTGTGCGTCGTTACTGGGGGCCGGTGGCGGCCCTGGTCGCCCTCCTCTTCTTTGCCGTTAATCCCTGGGCCGTGTTTCACGCGCGCAAGATCTGGGCCCAGAATCTGTTGCCGCCGGTCGTTATCGGCTGGGGCCTTGCTGCCATTCTGGGCTTTGTCGAACGACGTCCTCGCTTCATCATCCTTCACCTGCTTGCTCTGGCAGTTGCCATTCAGATCCATTTTGCCGCGCTCGTCCTGGTTCCGGCGACATTACTGCTCCTTCTCCTGTTCCGTCGTCGGCTTACCTTGCGCCCGCTGCTCCTGGGTTTTGGCCTGTCGGCCCTGACCGTCCTCCCCTTCGCCCATTATCTCCTCAACCAGGGTGGTACAGGCTTATCAGGCGCCGGCAACCTGCTCACCCGCGCCGGTGAAGAGGCAGGAGCCGGGCTAACCGTTCGTTCCTGGCACTACCTGCTTCTCCTTACCACCGGCCGGGAGATCCATAGCCTTGCCGGTCCCGATCTCTACCGGGAATATCTCGCCTCGCTCCCTCCCCTCGCCCCCGTTCATTGGCTCTGGGCAGCCCTGACGCTGGCTGGCGTACTCTGGTTACTCTCGCGGGCACGTCTGCTCTGGACCTCGCGCCGCGCCGGCCTGCCGCCACCACCGGCCGCGATTGCGCCGCCGTCCGCACGGTCAGATGCTGGGCGACGGCAGACCGAAGCTGGCCTAATCGTCCTCATCTGGCTCTTTTTCCCTTCGCTGGTCTTTACCTGGTTTCCCGTAGAAGTTGTCCTCCATTATATTCTCCCGGCCTATCCTGCGCCCTTCATTGCCGCCGGCGTGGCTGCCGCCCTTCTCCTTGGGCGCCTTGGACGCTGGCGTCATCCGGTCTGGATCTTGCTAATCCTGACGGCCGGGATCCAGCTCTGGGCCATCGCTAACCTGCTCGGTCTGGTCACCGCCCGCGCGACGCCCGGCGGGTTTGGAACGCCCCTCGCCATGAAGCTGGCTGCCGTAGAGACGGTCACCCAGATGCAGGCCGATCTCGGCGCCTCCGAATTGCTCATTGCCGGAACGGGAGAAGACACCACTACTGATTCCTTTGCCGCCGTTTACGATGCGCTCCTCCACGATACCCCGCACCGCTTTGTCGACGTTACCCGCTCTGCCCTTTTCCCGGAGAGCGCGACCGTTGTCTTACTCGCGCCCGAGATAGGAGGCGGAACTGCTCCCCTCTATCTGGAAGCTGCCTCTTCTCGCCGAGAGATTCCCCTGCGCCGGGGGGAAGGAGTGCTCCAGGTGCTGGCCCTACCTCCCGGCAGCGCACCCCAACCCGAACAGCGCTTTGACCCGACCCACCTATTCGCCAACTGGATCGATCTCTACGGGTATTCCCTCGCGTCCGGTCCACAATCGGAACAGCTTGTCTGGCGCCTTTTCTGGCACCCCGGCGCCAATCCCGATCCCGCTGACTACCACTTCTTCAACCACCTGCTCAATGCTGCGGGGGAGCAAGTCGGCCAGGCCGACGACGCCGTGTTCTCACCAGAACAATGGCAGCCGGGCGACACCGTCGTCAGCCACTTTCAGCTTTCTCTGCCGCCCGGCACTGGACGACCGCTGATCATGCGAACCGGCGTCTACCGTTACCCTGGCCTGGAGAACGTTCCCCTGCTGGATGTGGCGGGAAACCCCTACGCTGCTGCTGTGGAAGTGGAGCTTGAGGAGTGAGCACGGGCCGGCAACGTCTCTTTCTCCGCTGCCGTGAGCGCCATCAGCCCAATAGATGGACGTACTTCTGCAGATCCCGCTGCCGGATTTTTTGGTAACTATCCCGAATAATCTCGCCCATCTCCTCCTCGCTCAGGCGGATACTTAGAATATCCAGGGCATCCTCCGGCGACCGCCCGTAAGCCAGTTTCTTTTTGCCATTCTTCAAATCGAAGAGGTACATGTAGTGTGGATTGCTGAAACTGCTCATACTTTGCGGGTTTGAGACCTGAGATTGGAGATTGATCTCGTACTCTAATCTCCAACCTCTGGCCTCGGCTAGGCTTTGACCAACGCGTCTTCCAGGTTGCTAACCCGTTCCTTCTGGTACGCTTCCAGTCCACGGTTCACTTCTTCGTCAAACTTGCCGGCCAGCAGGTCACGGTAAAAATCGTAATCCACGCCCACCACCTTCTCATCGTCCGGATACCGGTGGTAATTTTCCTTCGACATCAGGCTTTTCCCCTCGGCGATTAGCTGGTTGCCCAGCGCAGAACCGGGGTAAGGGGCGTAGTAAGAGACCGACGGCAACACGCGCTTCATCGTCTTCAACATGCGCAACGTCTTGAAAGCATCGTCGGGTGTTTCACCCGGAATTCCCAGCATAATATTCGCCCAGAATTTAGGCGGGGTCTTCCCTGCTCGCTCCAACTCGTCTCCCAGACGGTTGGTTAGCTCAATTGTGAAGAGATTGTCTTCTTCCGTGCACTCCTTGTTCAAAAGCCGCAGGATCCGGTCGCTCCCAGATTCGAAGCCGATCGATACCGTAGACCAATTCGTCTCCCGGATCAGGGCTTCATATAGCTCTGGCCACTGCCTCACGGTATCTGAGCGTGCAGCCGCCCAATAGGGCCAGGTTTTGTTTGCCTTTCGTGGATATTTCTCAATCCACTCTTCCAACCAGCTTGGATTCTGGAAGAACATCGAGTCGTGAATCACCACCGAGCCCAGGGGACCGTAATGTTCGTCCAGGAAATTCAACTCCTCGATTACCATCTCCACCGGCCGGCGTCCCATGTTCGGGATGTAAGAGCTCTCGTTACAAAAGACACACTGCCACGGACAGACCCGGCTCGTGAGAGTTGTGGCCACCGGTGCCGGTCCCCAGCCGCACTCCGGTTCCAGCGGCCACGGAAAGGTCCTCTTCAGGCGCCGGCTGGCCGGTTTCGGCCACACAGTGCGATCAATCATCGGCCACTCCGCCATCGAGCGACTACCCTGGCCGACGAAGAGGCGGGGAAATTGATCCGGATTCCGCACCAGCTCCACGATCACCTTTTCACCCGGACCCTGGCAAATCTTGTCAAACTCCGGCACCATTTCCATCTCTTCTGTCGCGACGGTGGCGTGCATCCCTCCTGTCAACACCAGGCCGTCCGGGTTTATCTCTTTGAAGATCTGCGCCGACTTCAAAGCCACTGGATAGGTGTAACTGCGCACGTTCATAATCACCATCCGGTACCCTTCCAGTTGCCGGCGCAACTGCCCCCAGCCCGTCACCGCGCGCGTCGAGAGGATGTCCGTCTTGATTCCATTCTGGTGCAGGATCGTGCGCAACAAACCCAGACCGTGATCCTGCCATTGCTCGTGGGGACCGTCCGGCTGCACCAGATCCCCCAGATCTCCCAGGTCAAGCCACACGATGTTCGACGTGCGTTCGTGGGGCTTACGAAAGAGTATCTTGTCCAGCATCCACCTTCTCCGTCGAAGAACCGGCCGGGAGAGCACGTCCCTCCCAACGCCAAACCTAAACTGGTTGCCGGCCGTTGTAGCCGGCCTGCAATTCGTGGTAATGGGCAACCCGGGGTTCGCCATACCGCCAGCATAGATAAACGTCCCGGCCGTCAATTTTAGCCAGGAAATCTACCAGGCCCGCGTTCATATCCTTGACAAAACAACCATGGCCCTGGATTTTCTCCACTAACTGCTCGATAATTATAAACTCCCGCGCCATTTCCGAGGCGACTGCCCCCCCTACGTTGCTGTGCAGATCCTCCACTATCGCTTCAATCTTGTCCCGGGACCGCACCACCCGTGCCCGGCGATCCAGCAATTCTGCCAGCAACGGTTCAATTGTGGGCAGGAGCTCGTTCGCTTCCTGAACTGTAAAGTAGCGAGGAATCATATTCTGGCAATAAAAACGAGGCGCCCCAATCTGCTCAGGCGCCTCGTCTTTTCTCTAGCGTTACGCTCGCGACGATCAGCCGCAGCTGCTGCAGCCGCCGCCTCCACTGCCACTCGGCGCTGCGCCGGCAGCCGTCTGCTGTTCGCCGGTCTTAAAGGAGTGCCCACAGCCGCACGTGGAAACCGCATTCGGATTCTCAATGCTGAATCCACCACCCATCAGGCTATCCACGTAATCAATGGTGGCACCCTCCAGGTACATCATGCTCGTCGGGTCAATAAATACCTTGACGCCATGCTTTTCGAGCACGTGATCGTAATCGCGCGGTTCTGCTTCCAGCGCCATGCCATACTGCATACCCGAACAACCGCCGCCGGAAACAAATACCCGCAGGCCATGGTCAGGAACGTTCTTCTGCTCAAGCAACGACTGCACCATGTTCACGGCTGCGTCAGTCATCTCGATGACTTCCACTATTTCCTTTTCCTTTACGTCCATAAATTCCACCTTTTGTTCCTAACCTATAAGTAAATACCCTTCGAGATTGATTGTAGCAACAATGTCAGGGTGTGTCAATTTTTATCAATATTTTCTAGTAAACTATGAGGAATATCCCATAAATGGCCCCCGTAGTTACGGCAACCGGGCCGGCAAACGATTCCTTGAACCGTGCCACGTCCTCGCGCCATTGTCGCCACTCCACCGCCATGATACAATTTCCGGAAAACGATTGGGGATTAGCGATTGTAGATTGGCGCTGGACACCACGAGCCAATCTCCAATCTCCAGTCTCCAGTCTCCAATCCCCGTATTTAAGGAAGGCTCTATATGCTGAAGACACACAGTTGTGGCGAATTACGCCTGGAAGACGTAGGTAAGGAAGTTGCCCTGGCCGGCTGGGTCAACCGCCGTCGTGACATGGGTGGCGTGATCTTTGTCGATTTGCGTGACCGGGAAGGCAAGACCCAGGTCGTGGTCAACGCCGGTCGCTCCCAGGAAGCCTTCGATCTGGCCGAGGAGATCCGGCCGGAGTACGTCCTCCGCATCAAAGGTGTCGTCCAACCCCGGCCGGAAGGGCAGGAAAACCCCGACATGCCCACAGGCAACATCGAGGTTCTTGCCGACCAGGTCGAGGTGCTGAACCCGGCCAAAACCCCGCCTTTCCTCATCGACCGCGAAGACAATGTGGACGAGGCCATTCGCCTCAAATACCGTTACCTCGACCTCCGCCGCGAGCGGATGCAACGCAACCTGATGATCCGCCACAGAGCCATCAAATTTATCCGCGACTTCCTCGATGACCGCGGCTTTGTCGAGATTGAAACGCCCATTCTCTTTAAGAGTACGCCCGAAGGCGCTCGCGACTACCTCGTTCCCAGCCGCGTCCACCCCGGCAAGTTCTATGCCTTACCCCAGAGCCCGCAGCAGCTCAAGCAGCTCTTGATGGTTGCAGGCATCGAACGTTACTTCCAGATTGCCCGCTGCTTCCGCGATGAGGATCAGCGTGCGGACCGCCAGCCTGAATTCACCCAGCTTGATCTGGAAATGAGCTTTGTCGAACGAGATGACATCCTCAATCTGACCGAGGAGTTAATAGTTGGCATGGTTGAAGCGGCCAGCATCGTCCCCCTCGCCTGGCGTGAATTTCCCCGCCTTAGCTATCAGGAAGCGATGGAGACCTATGGCACCGACCGGCCGGATCTCCGTTTCGGGATGAAGCTGGTCGACATCTCCGACCTCGTTGCCGATAGTGCCTTCCGCGTCTTTTCTGAAAATGTGGCAGCCGGCCGGCCGGTCAAGGCCCTTGCCGTCCCCGGTTGCGGTGATTACAGCCGCCGCCAGATTGACGAGCTGGAGGAGATCGCCCGCGGCGAGGGTGCCAAAGGGCTGGCCTGGCTCGCCATCGACCCCGAGACTGAGGAAATCAAAGGCTTTATCACCAAATTCTTCAGCGTCGAACAATTGATCGGGCTCACCGACCGGGTCGGTGCCGGTCCCGGCGATCTCATTCTCATTTCCAGCGACACGGCTTCCGTCGTCCATCGCGTCCTCGGCGCCCTCCGCGACGAGATGGGCCGCCGCCTGGGCCTCAAAGATCAGAATGAGCTGGCTTTCTGCTGGATTGTCGATTTCCCTCTCTTCGAAGAAGAACTGGAGGACGGCCACTACGCCCCCAGCCACCACATGTTTACTGCGCCCCGGCGGGAGCACATCCCCTTGCTGGACGAAGAGCCGGGGAGCGTCCTCAGCGAGCAATACGACCTCGTCTGCAACGGTTTTGAGGTGGCCGGCGGCAGCATCCGGATCCATCAACGGCCGTTGCAGCGCAAGATCATGGAGCTGATCGGTTTTTCTGTTGAGGATGCCCAGGACCAGTTTGGCCATATGCTGGAAGCCTTCGAGTACGGAGCGCCGCCCCACGGCGGCATTGCTCCCGGCATTGACCGCCTTGTCGCCCTCATGGCCGGAGAGAAGACCATCCGCGAGGTCATGGCCTTCCCCAAGAGCCAGGCCGCTGCCGATCTGATGGCCGATGCGCCCGCCCCGGTAGCCCCAGAACAGCTAGAAGAACTAAATATCGCCCTGGCCCTCCCGGAGGATTAGTCAGGCAAGACAGGTTTGCGACCGCAAATCTGCCTTCTCCGCCTCCCTGACAGTCAGGGTAGACTGGGCTCGCCGTGCCTGATCGCACGTCCTTTTTTAAACAACGGAGCATCGTCGTGGCCCCTGCTACCCATAAATCACCGGCCGGTTACTTCGAACTGGTCCGCAGCAATCGCAACTTCCGTTATCTCTGGTTTGGCCAGATTGTCAGCCTGCTCGGCGACTGGTTCAACCTTATCGCCTCTGCCTCCTTGATCGCCCTTCTCACCGGGTCTGGCGTGGCGGTCGGCAGCCTTTTCGTCGTGCGCATGCTTGCCCCCTTCCTCGTCAGCCCCTTCGCTGGTGTCGCCGCCGACCGTTACAACCGCAAATGGTTGCTCATTCTTGCCGACCTGGGACGCGCAGTGACCGTTCTCGGCTTCCTCTTTGTGCGTCGACCGGAGCAAATCTGGTTGCTCTATACCCTCACCGCCATCCAGCTAGGCATCAGTGGCTTCTTCTTCCCCTCCCGCAACGCCATCTTGCCCGACCTCGTTTCTCGCCCGGAGCTGGGCGCCGCTAATGCGCTCAGTTCGGCTACCTGGTCCGTCATGCTCGCTTTTGGTGCCGCTCTCGGCGGCATTGTCGCCGGCGAATGGGGTATCTACCCGTCCTTTATTATCGACGCTGTGACCTTCCTCGCTTCTGCCGTCCTTATCGGTCAGATCGCTTACGATTTCCGCCGGGAGCGAGACGGGGAGGACGACAGCGTCGGCGCTGCCCTCCGCGAATATTTCGACGGATTACGTTATCTTCGCCGGCACGTCGACTACTTTGTTATCACCTTGCACAAGCCTGCCTTTGCCCTGCTCGTTTCCGGCACGTTCCAGGTCGTCCAGGTAACGCTGGCCGAGCAGATCTTCGTTTATGGAGAAGGAGGGAGCACCGGTCTTGGTCTCCTATATGCCGCGGTTGGCGTGGGTACCGGTCTGGGTCCAATTATTGCCCGTCGCTTCACCGGCGATCGCGGGCGCGCCTTGCGCGTGGCCATTGTCGTTGGCTACGGTGTCAGCGCAGCCGGTCTGGCGCTGGTTGCCACCCTTTCCTCCTTTGGCGTTGTGCTGGTTGGCACCTTCCTCCGCGGTTTTGGCAACGGCATTGGTTGGGTTTTTTCGACCCAGTTGTTGCTGCAACTCCTGCCCGATCGCGTGCGCGGTCGCGTCTTCTCCACTGAATTCGCCATGCTCACCCTGATGAACGCTGCCGGAGCCGCCACCGGCGGCTGGGCGCTGGACAACCTGGAGATCGCCACCATCCTCCAGGCTATGGCCGGCTTGCTCCTCATCCCCGGCTTGCTTTGGGCCCTCTGGCTCGTCTTCCGGCCCGATCCCGAGCAAATGTCGCTGGCAGAATCCACGCCGGAAGAAGTGCCACACCCTCCTGGCTAGAGAAAGAACTCCTTAATCGCCGTCGATATTTCGGCGACGATAATGTGCCAGGGCATCTCCTGCTCACGCCTGACCGTCATCGTCTTCTCCTGCAGCCGCAGTTCCTGGATCCCCTCGACGTAGGCGATCGCCTGGGCCACCGGCGATCCTTCTTCCATCTCCGCCGTCGACCTATACTGCTCCGGAGGGCCTTCTGCCAGACGCACGTTTGTATAGATATACATAAGGTCCGGGTCATCCCCCGGCTCGTGCTCGATTTCAATATATTCAGACATAAAGCAACCCTACTCGCACACTTGCCAACCGGCAACCATCATTCTTTTCAAGCATTCTCTGCTATAATAGCAACAGCAACGAACACGAGAAACAGGAAGGAGTACAGAATGAAGAAATTCTTTAGCTTTGCCGCCGGGTTGCTATCAGGGTCTGTTGTCGGGGCTGCCGCTGCCATCTTGCTGGCACCGGCCTCCGGCGATGAGTTGCGCGCCGATGCCCGCGCCCGCTGGGAGGAGGCCGTCAACGCCGGGAAGCAGGCAAAAGAGGAAACACTCCGGGAAAAGTCGCTCGAATTCGAGCAAATGAAAGATGCAGGGAAGTTACGCTGAGTATAGGGATAAGAGATTGGCCACACAATTGCCAATCTCTAATCGCCAATCTCCTCAACGTATAGCCAGTAGCTTGCCGGTTCTTCGACAAACGGCGTCAGCGCCGTGATCGCCAGTACGCCTGTTTCTACGCCCGGCTCCAACGTCCACTGTCCCTGGTTCCGTGCATCCAGGGGCAGGGGCCTCACCTCTGGTTGGTCCCCCGGCCGTAAATACTGCACCTGCCACTGCTGCGGCAACCATTGACCTGCCCGCACGAAGCCGGCCCCTTCCCATCCCCCGCCGTCCGCTTCCACGTCGCTATGATATCCCAGTTCTGGAATGGCGAGGTCGTCCAGAGCCAGGCCATGGGCACCATCGTCATAATAGGTGAGCAATTCGAAGCGCAGCAGTACCGGCTGCCCGCTATATCGGTCCAGCGAAATCGTCTCCTGGATCCATCCTCCTTTACCCGCTCCGGCCGCATCCACGCTGCGCCCGTTCAGGGCCGGCCCATACTCCGCCGGCCGGCTGTTCTGCGGTGAGAGCAGCTCCCAGCTCTGGCCCCCGTCCGTAGAGACACTGACGTACCCGTAATCCAGATCAAATTCCAGATCGTACCAGGTCCAGAAAGTGAGCGTCGCCGCCGTCACCCCGCTCAGGTCGAAATGAGCCGTGAGGTGCGCGTTCACATTCTCCTGAGCCGGCGCATACCACATCGTTTCCCCACTATACGGAGCAACCGGCACCAGCGGGCTGAGTGTATCCCCGGCAAAGGAGATCGTCGTTGCTCTATCCACGTCCACTGCCACGTAGTGCGTGCCAAACTGCTCCAACTCTCGCACCGTCTCAAAGGGCGTGTAGCGGACCCCTGCTTCCATCGCTGCCGGCCGGAGCTCCAGACTGCCGTAATGGTACGGCGCCCCCGCCGCCTCGTCGTCCAGATAGTTGGCTGCCACCCACGCGCCCATAAACTCCTCCAGCGTCGTCCCCGGCCGGTACCCGCGCAAGACCGCGTCCACCGCCGCCAGCCCATTGGCCGGGTGTCGTGCCAGTTCCCGGATCGCCTCGTCCCCTAGTTGTTCCCACACGTAAGTGAGAAAGAGATAAGCAGCGCCGTAATGGGCATAGACATCCTCGGCCCTGTAATTCCACGTATTAAGCCGCGTCTCCGGCGCCAGCAGGAAATCGACTGTGTCCGCTGTATCCAGCCCCACGTACAGTTCGGCAAGCTGCGCCAGCCCTTCGTCCAGCCACGTTGCTTCATTGCCGTCCACGTACCATTGCACCAGGTGTTCAAACTCGTGTACCAGGGTGCCATAGTAAAGGTCAGAACCCAGCGTCAGGTTACCCATATGCAAATAGATCAATTCTTGCTGGTTCGAAACTGCGTAAAAACTCCGCGGATACTCATCGCCGCTGTTAAAAAAGCCCAGCTCGTCGGTACTGCTTTCCAGGTCTGCCAGATGCAGCACGCTGAAGTGTGGGTCATTATCCACGCCCGGCTGCCACTCCTGGCCGAAGAGGTGCACCAGGCGAGGGTAATATTCTCGTTCGAACCGCTCCGCCGCTTCGGTCACCGCCATCGGATCCAGAACAAGGGCCTCATCTACCCAGAAGTAGGTATGCTCCGTAACCGCCACCAGCACCGCTTCCGTGACTGTCTCGTCTACCTGGAATTGCTGCCGGTCTCCAACCTCGTAGGGAGAAACTGTCACCGTGCGCGGGCCGACGTCGTAACTACTCAGGCGCCGAGCCGCTTCGTAGAAGTCGTGCACCGGATAGTCGCTGGCCAGTAACCGCTCCAGCCGCTCGAATAGCGCGGGTGGCACCGGCTGCTGCACGATTTCCTGCGGTGGGTTCAGACTCAATTCAGGGGTGACCGCCGCGGGTGCGGTCATTGTGGAGGTAGGACGGATTACCAGTGGGTTTCTGGGAGCCGGGCTGGTTGTTTGTGCCGCCGGTGAAGGAACGGTACTCAATGCCCCATCCACGGGAGTGACTGCCGTGGGCGCCAGCGTTGCCGTCACTTGCGTCACTTGTGGCAAGCTCCGCGCGTACCACAGATACCCGCCGGTAGCCAGCACCATCAGGCCGCCCAGGCACAGCAGCACGGCCAGGCAGCCGGCTACCACTGACCAGCGGACAATGCGCGTTGAAGAAGAGTCAGCCATCATTCAGTACCGGTGGGCCGGGCGCCTCGCTGCTACTCCAGCGAATAGGCATAGGTAGCGCGAAGTGTGGTTACCGGTGTCTTCCCGGCCACGATCAAGATCGCCTCATCATACCCTTCCCCCAGGGGCAGCGCCCAGCGACCTTGCTGATTCTCATCTAATGGTAAGCGGGTCACTTCTACCTGCCCCGGACCTAACAGGATCTGCTGCACCAGAAACTGCTGCGGGAGCACGTTGCTGTGTCGCACAAATCCTGCCGCTTCCCAGACCCCTTCGCCGCTCTCGGCGTCGTCCCTGAAATCCAGCTCGGGAATGGCGATCTCATCCAGCGCCAGCCCCTGGCGATGAACCGCGTCGTCGGTTACGTATTCAAAACGTACCGAAATCGGACCACCGGTATAAGGTGTAAGGTCGGCCCGTTGCTGGACCCAGGCCGGTGTCTCGCCGCCACCGCTTTTTCCCGTGAGCGCCGGGCCATAGCTGTTGCCCTGTGGGTTCTCCTCGGTTGTATGGTCCGTTTCCAGCAGCTGCCAAGTCGTCCCCCCATCGGTGGAAACGGTGATGTAGGCGTAATCCCAGCCCACCTCGATGTCGTACCAGCTCCAGAACGTTAAGCTCGCCTGCGTCAATCCACTCAGATCAAACCGGCCGGTCAACGTCATGTCCGAATCGTCGCCGGGCACCGTCGTCCAGAAGTAGTCGCCACTGTACGCGTCGCTTTCCAGTAGCTGCACCTGCTGTGTCCCTGTGAAGACAAATGTAACAGGTTCATTCCCCTTCACGGCAATATAGTCGGCGCCGTACTGGTGCACCGACGCCAGGCCATCTTCTTGCGGCAATCGATCCAATTCCACCTCCGGTTCCATCAGTGGCACCTGTCCCCGTTTGTACACGTAATTCCCGTATCCCCGCTCGCGACCGTCCAGGTAAGTGGCACCTAGCCAGTCCGCAAAGAGATCGTCAAAACTCAGGGAAGTGCCCATTTCCGCCAGCGTTGCCTCCACGCCCTGGATTCCGTTTTCCGGGTGTCGCACCAACGCCTGGGTGGCCGCCTGCCCGAAACGGTCCAGGAAATAGCTGGTAAAGAGGAATGCGGCACCGTAATGAGCTGTGGTAGCTTCACTTTCATAATCGAAATGATTCAATTGGACATCCGGCCGCAGCGCGTACGCCTGATCATAGCTGCTGCCCGTGTAGCCGTTCAGGGTCGCTGCCAGCACCGCCAGTCCCTCATCCACCCACGTGGCCTCATTGCTGTCTCTGTGCCAGTGGATCATATGTTGCATCTCGTGCGCAATAACCTCATAATAGTCATCGCTGCCCACCGGCGCGTGTTTGAGACTGATGTAAAACATCTCGCGCTGGTTTGAATAGGGATTGACTTCGGTCACAAATTCGTCAGCAGCAGAAAAGTAGCCCACAACATTCCCGCCGATGTCCCTTAAGTGCAAGATATTGAGGCGAGCGTCGCCGTCGATTCCCGGCTGCCACTCTTCGCCAAAAAAGGCACGGTTAGTAGGTAGAATCTTATCTTCCAATACCGTCGCTGCCTGCTGTAGCGTAGGTTCGTCAATCTCGGCGCCGGCTTCAATCCACAGGTTGAGTTGGTCCGAACGGTAGGCCAGGCGCGCCTCGATCTGCTCGGCCTCGTCGGTAGCGTGATTCTTGTACCAGAAGGGAGTAATCGCTCCCTGAGAGAGAGCGGCTGCGGTTGTTACCGTGCGCGCGATCTCTCCTTGCTGGCCCCCCAGCCGTCGGGCCAGTTCGACCAGGTCACGCTCTGGAATCGTGGCCGCCATTAGCGCCCTTTGGTTTTCAAAGGCTGCCGCTGGCGCCGGTTCCGTGATAAGTGGCATGATCGCGTCTTCGCCGTTGCCGCTCAGCAACCGGCAGCCGGAGAGCGTGAACAGGATGCTTGAGAATAAGGCAACAGTACCTAAAATCAGGAATTGCTCGCGTCGCATAACCTTTTTTACCCTGGATGCTTATCGCTGACCAACCGCCCGATTATACCAGGGCCATAGATGGGGTTAGACACGGACACCGGCCGGTGCCCAATCTCTAATCCCCAGTAGCAGAGGTCACTATGCAATATGCACATATTGTCGGTTGGGGCAAATACTTGCCACAAAGAGTATTAACTAACCAGCAGATTTCGCGGATTGTGGACACTTCCGATGAATGGATCTTCACGCGCACCGGCATCCGCGAGCGGCGCCTCGCCGGAGAGCGGGAAACGACCGCCACCCTCGCCTTTGAGGCAGCAGCCCGTGCCCTGGCTGTGGCCGGCATGCATCCCACAGAGGTTGGCCTCATCATCGTTGCCACCTCCACCCCAGAATCGGTTTTCCCGGCGACCGCCTCCCTCGTGCAGGATTATCTGGGTGCTGCCCATGCGGGGGCTTTCGACCTCAGCGCTGCCTGCTCCGGCTTTGTCTATGCCCTGAGCATGGCCGCTAACGCCATCGCCACCGGCTCCGTCCGGTCCGCTGTCGTCGTTGGGGCCGAGACGATGTCCCGTGTGCTTGACTGGGAAGATCGCGGTACCTGCATTCTCTTCGGTGATGGGGCTGGCGCCGTCGTCCTCAGGGGCTCCAGCGTGCCCGGCGGCCTGCTTGCCTCCACCCTCCGTTCCGACGGTTCCGGCGGCGATCTGCTCCGGCTCCCGGCCGTTTACAACAACCCCGTGCCCGGATTCAGTCCCCATTTCTCCCAGAATGGCTACCGCCACAACACGATTCGCATGAACGGCCGCCAGGTATTTCGCTTCGCTACCCGGGCCATCGCCGATTCCGTGCAGGAGGTCGTGACCCAGGCCGGGCTTACCCTGGAGGATATATCCCTGATCATCCCCCACCAGGCCAACGTGCGCATCATCGAGGTGGCTGCCAAGCGCCTGAAAGTGCCTGTCGACCGTTTCTTTCTCAACGTCGAAACGGCTGCCAACACCTCTGCCGCCTCCATCCCCATCGCCCTCTGTGACGCCATCGAGGCCGGCCGGCTGGCACCTGACGATAACGTCGTCTTCGTCGGCTTTGGCGGTGGTCTCACCTGGGCCGCCTCCGTGCTAAAATGGGCCGTCACCCCACCCGAGATCTCCCTCCCCGATCGGGAATGGCGCCGCGTCCGCTATATCCTGGCCCGTACCCGCTCCCGTCTGCGCCAGTGGGGCCGGCGTGCTGCCAGCATCTTTAGCGGCTCGCCTACACCAGAGGCCCGCCTTAAGGATGCGGACAAGGAGAAGTAGCAGGTAGCGACTGCCGGGACGACAGACGACACCCGCTACCCTTTTACCGCAATGCCCGTCCGAGCTGTTTGAGCATCGCGTCCTCATCCAGCACACCCTGGATGTGTACGCGTCCATCAATCACCGTGTGCGGTATGGTCCGCACCGAGTAGCGCAGCGCTGCCTGCGGGAAGACGTCGGCAGCGATGAGGAAGGCGCGGATCTGGGGGCTGGCAGCCGCCATTCCCGCCGCCAGCGTTGCCACCAGTGGCCCTTCCTCGCTTTCCGCGCTGGTAAACACTTCTATGTCCAGGCGCACGTCCGCCGGCAGGCGGCTTAACTGGATCCGGGTACGTCCTTCCAGCCGGCTACCGCGGAAGCTCACGGCCTGGATTGCGCCCACCAGGCTGTTGATCTGGTACCCGGCCGGCAAGCCAATCAGGCGCACACCGTTATCGATCTCTTCCTCGCCGTCCAGGCGCATGATGCCCATTACCGGATAGTAATCGTAATTCTCCCGGCGTGGGCGCTGTTCAAAGGTGACGATCTCATACCGCTCCGCCAGCTTTTCACCCAGGCGCAGCGCTTCCCGTTCACCCAACGACGCATCCGTTTCCCCCCATACCACCAGCTTCACCGGCTCCGGCAGCTCGCGAATAAAACCATCCAGGGTTCCCCAGGTAGCGTGGTCAAAAAGCGACTCTTTCTCCATACTATCCGCTCGCCGCGTCTCCTTCTGCCTCTTTTTCTTCCTCGTCGTCCACCTTCTCGGCCAATTGTCGCGGTTCCGGTGGTTCGTGTTCAATCGCCCCGACGCCCAGCGGCTGCCACTTCTGCTTCACCTCGCCGCTGCGCAGGCGATGTTCAGAACCGCCTCGCGCGTGCACTTCGTCGAATCCTTCCGGCTCGATGAACATCTTCTCCCCTTGCAATAACCCCAGCACCCCGCTCTGTCCAGGTTCTGGACGCGGTTCAATTAGCGCTTCCTGGGCCTCGACCTCGCGCGGATCGTAATCTTCCGGTTCCGTATAAGTCGTGATAAACCCTTCGAAATTACGCAACACTACCTTGCTCGGCGACTGCGCCAGCACGTAATTCGGCTGCACCGGAATCTTGCCCCCACCCCCCGGTGCGTCTACCACGTAGGTCGGCACGGCGTAGCCCGATGTGTGGCCCCGCAACCCTTCCATAATCTCGATCCCCTTGCTCACCGTCGTGCGCATATGCCCCGAACCGGCAACCAGGTCGCACTGGTAGAGATAGTAGGGGCGCACCCGGATCTTCACCAAGTCATGGACCAGCTTTCGCTGGATCCGCACCGAATCGTTAACACCCGCCAGCAGCACGCTCTGGTTTCCCAGCGGGATCCCTGCTCGCGTCAGGCGGTCGGCCGCCGCCGCCAGTTCCGGCGAGATCTCATTCGGGTGGTTGACGTGAATGTTCAGCCACAAAGGATGGTACTTACCCAGCATCTCCGCCAGCTCTGGCGTCACCCGCATCGGTAAGAATACCGGGACCCGGGACCCGATTCGCACGATCTCCACGTGGGGAATTTCCCGCAGGCGACCCAAAATCATATCCAGCAACTTCGGAGCCAGTACCAGCGGATCCCCGCCCGAAAGCAGGACGTCGCGAACCTGTGGTGTGTTCTGTATATATTCTATCTGAGCGTCAAACTCGCTCCGGCTGAACGTCTGTGTGGGATCGCCCACAATCCGGCTGCGCGTGCAGTAGCGACAATAGCTCGCGCACTGGGTTGTCACCAACATCAATACCCGGTCCGGGTAGCGGTGGACCAGGCCCGGCACCGGCGAATGCTTATCTTCCGCCAGCGAATCCTCCATCATCGAATGGAAAGGCACCATTTCTCGGGCAGTGGGGATCACTTGCTTACGGATCGGGTCATGCGGATCTTCCGGATCGATAAGACTGGCGAAATAGGGCGTAATGTCTACGCGGAACAATCCCGTTGTTCCCAGCGCTTTCTTTTCCGACTCCGTCAGCCGGATCACCGCGTCTAACTCTTCGACGCTATTCAGCCGGTGGGACATTTGCCAGCGCCAATCCATCCACTTCTCATCCGGCACATCCTGCCAGTACGGTGCCCGGGTATGCACCGGATCCGTGACCGGCGTTGCTGTTTTAGCTTTACTCATAGTGAAACTCCTTCTAAGATTTCCTTGCTCTCTTTTTGCACGCTGCGCGTCAGGGCTTAAAGGTTGTTACTGTGTAGGAGATTGTATGGAGATCCCGCTGTTTCGACAATCGGCCTCCCGTTCGCCGCCAGATCAGAGCATCTCCCCAAACTTGTGCTCGCTCCGCACGAACACGCCGTAGCCCACGACAAACACCAGCAGTGCGATGACGAAAGTTCGCAGCAAATAGGGGAAATACATGTTCGCCGGGCCGCTGCTGTGCACCGTGCCCCAGAGCACCGTGCGATACCCGTCGATGATCGAGGCCATCGGATTGACCCAGCGCATCACCTGTGTTGGCGTCAGACCAAACATAATTGCTTCCTCCCCGAACAATGTCTCGAACGAGTAGAAGACCGGGGTCAGGAAAAACCACGCCTGCAGCACCACGTCCATGATCATCATCACGTCCCGGTAAAAGACCGTGAGCGCGCTCAGCAAATAAGCCAGCCCCAGTGTAAACACCAGTTGGGTCAACAGGATCAGCGGCAACCAGAGCGCAAAGCGGGTCAGACCCAGATCAAACGCATAGAGGAAGATGACCAGTATCACCAATCCGAACAGAAAGTTGACCAGTTCTGAGAGTAAAGACGCAGCGGGTAACAGAGCCCGTGGAAAATACACTTTCTTGATCAAATTACTATTGCCCACCACCGAGGTGCTGCCACTCATCAACGAACCACTGAAGAAGCGCCACGGAATGATCCCCACTAACACGAAGACCGGATATTGCCTGGGAGAACTGCCGCCGCTGAGCACGGCAAAGACGATGGTAAAAACCAGCATTAAGCCCAAAGGGTTTAGCAGGCTCCACAATATGCCCAGAACCGAATTTTTGTAGCGCGCTTTGATGTCGCGCACGACGAGATTCTGCAGCAGATAGCGATAATTTTTGATCTCCAGCAGTCGTTCAAGCCAGTTAATATCGCCGTCTGCGTCGTATACGTACGCTTCCTTCACGGGAGGTCTCATTCCTGTAACACCTTCATACCTTCTCTGAGCTATCTTACTCCTGGAGCTTATCTCTGGGGATCTCAAACGGCAATGCGACCTGCTCGCCGTCGGCCATCTCTGTGCTCTTCTTCATCTTTATCATCCATCGCCCGGCACGACGTCGATCAGTACCTGGGTCGAGGCCAACGAGGTCGCGCCCGTTCCCACAGTTGCCGCGACCACTGCCTCTCCATCCAGGTCGGCCGGAAGATTCACCGTCGTTTCCCAATAACCATAAGCATCCGCCTGGACCGTCGTATTGGCGACGATCCGGCCGTTTGCCAGCGTCACCTGCACCTGGACCCCGCCGCCGGGCGCGTTGTAGGCAACCCCGTTCACCGCCAGTGTACCGCCTCCCCTGACCGTCCGTCCGGAGCTTGGGTTGGCAATCATCACCCCTACCGACCCCTCACTATCCTCGGCCAGGATCGCGATCGGTACCTGTGCTGCGACCCATCCCTCCTCGCCCGGCTCGCCCACCGTCGCCACAGCACATGCCGGACCCGACACGTCCTCCGGGACCAGCACCCGCCCATACCAGTAAGTGCTGCTGCGCAGGTTGAAGCGGAAGTTCGCCACCTCTGTCTCGCACGCCTCCCACACCGCCAGCCTCAACGGCCCTCCACCACTCCGTTCCAGTCGTCCGTCGAAGAAAAGCCAGTGTCCGGCCACTGCCATGCTGGCCCCTGCCGGCCGGTCCAGCACCAGGTATGGCTCCTCCGGCGGTTCCTGCACGCTCAGCGTCACCGCCACCGTATCGCTTGCTATCACCTGCCCCCCTTCCACCACGACGGCCGCCCGCAGCGTCGCTGCTCCCGAAACCGAGGCAGGCACCGTTAGCGTCGCTTCCCATCCATTCTCGCCGACCGTCGCGTCGGTGCTGGCCAGGTGCCAGCCGGTAATGCTGGTCAGGCCCACCTTCACCGTCAGTTCTGGAGAAAGATATCCGTAGCCACTTACTGCCACTTCACTTCCTATCGGTATCGTCCCGCCTTCAGCAGGCGTGGTGATGCTCAAAAGCGGTGCCACCACCGGCGTTGCCGTCGCCGTCACCGTGGCGCTCGGCGTCGTTGGGGTGGGGCTGGGTTGAGGTGTGCTGGTCCGCAAATCGCGGGTCGCCGGTAATGACGTCTCCATCTGGGATGGCGCCGCCGGCAATGCTGCCGTCGGTAACGCCGTCGGCAATGCGGGCGCCGGCCGGCACGCGCTCACCAGAAGTAACAAACCCAATAATAAAAATCTTCTCATTGTCTTTTCCATCACTTATCCTTTGCCGTTGCTGAAACCGTTCCCACTTCGCAGGTGTCCCTATTATACAGATGGTCTGACCTCCAGGCTGGACATCGACGGCAAAGCGTAACCGTCACGGCCCTACGCGCCGATGGTAACGCAGAATCCAGGGACGGCAATGATAGCGCTCAGCTACCCTCAATTGTGACAACGACCGCAATCCGGTGCCCGATTTGACTTTTCAGGGTGATTCGTTTTAATCGGAATGGTTCGCATCCATGTCGATGCGACCTGTTTAAACTTGAATTAACGCGACCAAAAAACGTGAGCTATTTCTTAATTCTGATTTTACTGTTGTTGCTTGGCACCGGTGCGGCCGCCATCCTGCTCTACTTCCGCCCACAGTATGCGCCTGGGACGTTGCTCGCCACGGCCGCTTTGCTGCTCGTCCTCTGGTTTCCTGTCCGGCTCGCGCTCTCTACCACCCCGGCCGTGCGCCAGGGCGAAATCGGCACCCTCCCTTCCTGGAGCTGGTATATGAGCGATGCAGGCTGGTGGTTAGGGCTGGCCCTCATCCTCCTTCTGTGCGGTGGGGCACTCCTGGAATGGGTGCGCCGCGATCGCGACGCGCTTTCCCTTCAGGCCGTGCTCCTGTCCCTCTTGCTCGTTGGGACCACTTTGCTCGCCGCCACCGCCGACTCCCTTGCCACGCTCCTCGCCGGCTGGCTACTGCTCGACGGCATCTGGTTCGTGCTCCTTTTCGTATCCTCGACCAGAGTAGCAGACCGTTCCGCCGCCTGGGTTCACTTTCTTTTTCCCGGCGCCACCCTCTTCCTCCTCTGGCTGGCCGCCCTCACCCTGCCCGAGGTGTCGGGCAACATTGGGCTCGACGTACACGGTTGGCCGGCCCTTACCCGTTCCTTGCTCTTACTCGCCGCCCTGATCCAGATTGGCGCTTTTCCTTTTCACTTTTGGCGTCCCCTTTCTCGCTCCCTTTCGCCGCTCCTTGCTCTGCTGCTCCACACCACCCCGGCCGTCGCTGGGGCAGCCTTGCTGGTCCGGGTCGAAGCAGCCACCGACATTACCCTTGCCTTTGCCCTGCCCCTGACCCTGGTTGCCCTCTTGGGCATGTTGTGGTCGGCCAATGCCGCCTGGCAGCACAGTGATGACCGGCCTCGCATGGCCGCGCTCCTGGGCGTTGGCCAGGCAGGCCTGGTGTTGCTGGCAGGCACCTGGGCCGGTCCCGACGCCATCCTCGCCGAGGCACGCGTCTTGCTCCTGGCCGGCGGTGTGCTCCTGGTAGCAGCCCAACTGACCGGTACCGATCTGCTGGCCCGGCTGGGCCCCCTCCTGGCCCTGGCTGCCCTGGCCGGGCTTCCCCTCACCGCCGGCTTCGCCGGCCGTACCGCCGTCTACGACGCCTGGCTCGACGGTGGCCGCTGGTTGCTCGTCCTCGTTACCGCCCTGCTGCACGTGCCCTACATCGCCGCCGTCCTACTCCTGGTCTGGGACAAACCGCCGGTTGCCCTACGCCGCCCCCAATCCGGCCCGGCGCTGGTCACCACGGTTGCCCTTTTGCTGCCCGCCCTTGGCTTGCTTACCTTCTCAGATCTGGCCGGTGCCTCAATCATCGCCTGGTTCGCCGTTTTGCTCCCGGCCGGAGCCGCTATGCTCCTCGTCTATTATCTGGAGGAGACGGACGCTGCCCGGCAGACGGTGCGAGAAGCACTCTCCCTGCCCTTCGACAGCGGCCCCTACCTCCGGTCGCTGTATAATGCTGTCCGGGCTGTGCCCCTGGCCTTGCGCGAGGCTATCGCCATCCTGGAAGGGGAGCGCGGGCTATTGTGGCTTCTTCTATTTCTACTTCTTATCTGGCTCGTACGTTAGCAAACATGAATTCCTTCCCTACCATCTTCGATTGGATTGAGCGCCTCGACTTTTTGCGTGGCATGCCGGCAACCTATCTCCTTCTCCTGGCCGGTCTGGTCGTCGTTGCCGTCTGGGAGTGGCGTATCGCCCTCTTTGCGCTCACCTGCCAATATCTCCTTGCCGGACTGCTCTTCATCGAAGTTCTGGAGCCGCGCCTGGCGATTGTTAAGCTTCTGGTCGGTCTCTTCGTCTCTTTAATGCTCTACTTCACCGCCCGCCAGGCTTACTGGCCGCCCTCGCCGCAGTCGCCCCTTCCCCCGGCGCCGGCCGGTGCGTCTCCCTGGGAACGCATAGCGCCCATGCTTGCACCCCACAACCTGCTCTTTCGCATCTTTCTGGCGCTGGTCTTGCTGCTGCTCCTCCTCACCCTTGCCCAACGGCCGGGATATCAACTGCCGGCCGTGCCCCCTCCTGTCAACCTGGCCATCTTCGGTCTAAGCGGGCTCGGTTTGCTTGGTCTCGCCCTGACAGACAACCCTCTACGTGCCGGCATGGCGCTCCTGCTGGTCATGCTTGCCTTCGAGCTCTTCTATAATAGCCTGGAGCAATCCGTGTTGATGCTCATCGCCCTTGCCGTTGTGAACCTGGCCATCGCCCTTGCCGTCGGCTATCTGACCCAGGCCCACACGCGCGCACAGGTCACGGGCGAAGCTGATCCGCGGGTTGCGCCTACCGCACCTCCCTCTGCCGAGTAAACGTCCATGCTCCAATCGCTGCCTGCCCTGCTCCTGATTCTCCCGCTCCTGGCTGCCCTTGTCGCCTGGCTCCTTCCCTCCCGCTGGTCTCGGGGGACGGCCGGGGGAGGCGCGCTGCTGCTTGTGCTGTTTTACCTGTACCTGGCATCGCTGCCCCTTGACTTCTCGGCAACAGCCGCTGTCGAGTGGGAATTGTGGGGACAGACCTGGCTTCTGACCGGGGGCACGTGGACCATTTTGCACCTGCTTTACCTGGGCACCGCCGTCCTCTTCTTGCTGGTCACTTTCTGGCCTGCCACGGCGAGATCGCTCGCCTCGACGCCCTCTTCATCCCTGAGCAGTGAGTTCGTCTCCGCCGGTCTGGCTGCTCTGACTCCGCTGGCAGCCGCTCTGATGCTCCCTACGGCGCTGGGCGCGGTCGCCCTTCTCCTCGCTGCAATCTGTGTCAGTATCATGATCCGGCCCGCCACCAGTGCTGCCTCCGGCCGGGCGGCGCTCCGCTACTTTATCTTCGCCACCCTGGCCCTTCCCTTCCTTTTGCTTGCCGGTTGGATGGTTTCCTCCGAACAGCTCGTCTTCGCCGGCGTTGTCTGGCGCCTGCTCCTGCTGGGGTTCGCTTTGCTCCTGGCCGGGTTCCCCTTTCACATCTGGGTCCGTTCCCTGGTAGCTACGGCACCCCCCTTGCTTCTCCCCTTCCTTTTTGGTCTCGTCCATCTGATTTTACTCGTCTATGGCTTCCGGTTGCTCCAGGAAAACCCTTTCCTGGAAAGTACTCCGCAATTCTACGCCCTCTTACGCTGGCTTGGTGTGGGGACCGCGGTGGTCGGCGCTATCCTTGCCTGGAAACCCCGCGACCGGGGACGGTTGCTGGGGGCTCTGCTGCTTCTAGACCTGGGAAGCAGCATTATGGCGCTTTCCCTTGGTGCGCCGGGCATCCGTCCTGCCCTACTTCTCATCCATAGTCGCTATTTCAGCCTGCTCCTTGTGCTGGTCGGGCTTACCTGGTTGAGGCACCCTTTCCATCCCGGCACGGAATCCCCATCGGCACATGCCGTATCTCAGGTCCCCTGGGCATCTACCCTCTTCGTCTATGGCTCCCTATCTTTGCTCGGCCTGCCCCTGACACCCGGCTTTGCCGGCCGCTGGGCCCTTCTTTCACTTGTTGCCGCAAACTCTCTCTGGCCGGCCGTCATCCTCTTGTTGGCTACAGTTGCAGCCACGGCCGGGCTCATTGTCCATCTGCCTGCAGTAATGCGCCCGCTGATGCGCCCCCCGCTGATGCGCCCGCTCCCTGGTTCCCCCCCGGCTGATCTGGAGGCCGCACAACCACTTCCCTCTCCTCTCCAGGTTATCTCTATCTTGCTGCTGGTTATTGCCATAATCCTGGCCCTCTTTCCCGCTCCCCTGATGACCTTCGCCGCTCGTCTGGCCCAGCACCTCTCCTGACTGGCCCGGCCACGTCTGGACACAATTCTGCATCGCGTAGACTACCGGCGGCCGGCTCCCCGTCCGTCCGGCAATTTGCTAAAGACACTCTCTTTCGCTAGACTAGTTTACTTGCAACCTGACAACGTTTATGCAATACGATGTGACATCGATTACAATTGTGTGCTGGAGGAGCTTCTATGACAGCGTCCTGGTATGTGCTCAGGATAAAGCCACATAAAGAACGTTCTGTCTATCAACTGCTACGGGCGAAGGACGTCGACGTTTACTTTCCGGCCGTGAAAGTAAAGCCAAAGAATCCAAGAGCTGCCAAAATACGCCCCTATTTCCCTGGGTACATGTTCGTCCAGGTTAACTTGGAGCAAGAAGGGGAAAACGTATTGCGTTGGACCCCCGGTACCAGAGGCCTGGTCCGTTTCGGGGGTGTTCCGGCCACCGTTCCGCAAAATCTGATTCAGGAGCTTAAGAAGCGTATTGCCGAACTTGAAGCAGTGGAGCCGGAGCAGAAAAGCGATCTTAAACCAGGGGACCGCGTCCAGATTACCGGCGGTCCCTTTGCCGGATACGAAGCGATCTTTGATGCCCGGCTCTCTGGGAGCGAGCGTGTGCAGGTTTTGCTCGCTTACCTGAGTTATCAGCCCCATCGGATCACCATCGACGCCACCAGCGTCGAAAAACTGAACTTTTAATAGCCAGAACCCGTGTCCTTAACGTATAATCTAGGGGTAGATTACCGGGACACGTTATTCGTAAGAGCATTAATAAATCCTATCTAAGCATTTTCTTGGAAGAGGTTCGAGCCTGGTTTCGGTAGGCTTTGCCCAGATCAAATCCAACCATGCAGAGCGGACAGATGCCGGCTCCACGCAGCAAACTCGTGCGCTCTCCTCCGGTTTGTCATATTGCCTATGTCGCTTAATAACCTTCGAAATCGCCATTTCTTTCTAATAGACATACTGTTTCTTCCGCTTGCTGCTTATGCCAGCTTTGTCCTGCGCCTGGAGACTTTTGTCTTAGATCCATACTGGGTTACCTTTGTCACCTTTGCCACAATGGCGATTGTGGTTTTGCCGCTCTTTTTCCATTTTGCTGGCCTTTACTCCCTCTATTGGCGCTATGCCTCTATCGATGAGATGTTGCTGCTCTCCATCACAACCTTTTCCGGTGTCGTCTTTACTTCTCTTCTCCATTGGAACGTCTTTTACTTTTGGCCGATTCACCCCACTTTTCCCCGCTCTATTCCCTTCATCTTCCTCTTTCTCGCCCTGACGGTTACCGCCTCGCACCGGCTTGCCGTACGCGTGGTTTATCAGCGGCGCCACCGGGCCAGGGGTGGCCCTTCTCAGAAGCGTGTAATCGTTGCCGGCGCCGGCGATGCCGGCACCATGATCGTGCGTGAGCTACAGCGTAATCCCCAGTTGGGCTTGGAAGTGGTGGGATTCGTAGATGATGATCCCAATAAACGGGCCATGCGTGTGCGCGGTGTCCCCGTTCTCGGTGACCGCGATGATATCATCACCGTTACCCGCCGGCATAGCATTTCCCAGGTCATCATCGCCATGCCTACCGCTCCCGGTAAAGAGATCCGGGAGATCGTCTTGATTTGCGAACAGGCAGGTGTAGAGACCAAGATCATCCCCGGCATTTATGAACTGTTGGATGGTACCGTCAGTGTCAACCAGTTACGCGATGTAGATATTGAGGACCTGTTGCGTCGCGATCCGATTAAGACAGACAGTGCCGCCGTCGCAGAGCTGATTCGAGGCAAACGTGTCCTGCTCACCGGGGGGGGTGGATCTATCGGCAGCGAACTTTGTCGCCAGATCTACCGTTGTGGTCCCAGCGAGCTGGTTCTCCTCGGGCACGGGGAAAATTCAATCTTTGAGATCTATCAGGAATTAAAAGCGCGGGCTGACCACCCGTCCGTCGAACTGTCCGCCGTCATCGCCGACATTCGCTTTCCCCGCCGACTGCACGCTATCTTTGAAGCTTACCGCCCCCAGATCGTCTTCCATGCTGCTGCCCACAAACATGTGCCACTGATGGAAGCCAACCCGGCCGAAGCGATCACGAACAACATCCAGGGTACCCGCCACCTGGTCGACGCTGCCCAGGCGGTGGATGTGGATCACTTTGTCATGCTTTCTACTGACAAAGCAGTTAATCCCACCAGTCTCATGGGCGCCAGCAAGCGCGCCGCCGAACTGCTGGTGCATCACGCCGCCAGGCTCACCGGCAAACCCTACGTCACCGTCCGCTTTGGCAATGTCCTGGGCAGCCGGGGCAGCGTGGTCCTCACCTTCAAAAAGCAGATTGCCCGTGGCGGCCCTGTAACCGTGACCCATCCACAGATGCGACGCTTCTTCATGACCATTCCGGAAGCAGTGCAACTGGTTCTGCAGGCAGCCGTTTTGGGCCAGGGCGGTGAGGTTTTCGTGCTGGATATGGGAGAGCCGGTAAGAATCGCCGATCTGGCGCGCGACCTGATCGAATTATCAGGCTTGACTTTAGGTGAGGACATTGAACTGGTTTACACCGGGGTTCGGCCGGGAGAGAAACTGTTCGAAGAGATGTTCATCCCGGGAGAGTCATACCACCGCACCGAGCACGAGAAGGTCTTCATCGCTGGCAACGCCGGTTCCTTCGTCCCCGACAACCTCTGGTCCACCCTCGACGATCTCGTCGAAGCCGCCCGCTACGATAATCGCGCCGCTATCGTTGCCGGGCTTAGAGCTTTGATTCCTGAGTACCAGCCCGAGGATAAGCCGCAATCGAAACAAGACCCTGTCTCCCTGGAAACCCAGGTTGCTCTCCCCGGCAAGCTCGCCGTCGATGGCAGCGATTGAGCCCCTCTTAATTCAACCTGCCCAGCATCTCATATTTCGCCCAGATTGCCGTCTGGTAAAACGGATCGAGCGCCAGCGCCCGGTCGTAGGCTGCCAGTGCATGCTGGAATTCTCCCTGGTGTTCATACACACGTCCCAGGTTCATATGGGGGAATTGCGGCGCCTCGTAGCGCGGCGCTTCCGTCGCCTTCTCCAACCATGGGATTGCTTCTTCCCACCGGTCTAACTCGATCAAATAAGCCCCGATATCGTTATAAGGATTGCCAAAGGTCGGGTCCACCGCAATCGCCTTCTTACACTCGGCGATTGCCTCTTCGTATCGTTCCATCATACTGTACGTCCAGCCCAGGAACGTGTGCGCTTCCGCCGTCGGATGAAGCTCCAGCGAACGCTCGTACAGCAGGATCGCATCCGCCCATTCCCCCTGCATCTGGTGCTTATACGCTTGCTCGAACAGGATCATTGCCTGTTCCCGTTGGATATCGCTACTCATGTGCCCAGTGTATCATGGCCCCGAAGCCAGGCAAAGACACCCCCCCTTCTGACGTCCTATAGATTGAATTCCCGGTAGCGACCGAGAAAGACGACATAAATGCCGAAAGCGATAAACCCCACAGCGACCGCGCCCAGAACCCACGGTCCGTACGATTGGGCAGAGAGGGCCACCAGCGCCTCACCTAATCCGCCCGCCTCCTGCGGATCATAAAGCCATGCTGCTTCAATCAAAAATGCGCTGATGATCCCGTACACAATTCCCCGTGCCGTGTACCCTATCCGGCCGGCGTGCGTAATCCACGTTTCTTCCTCCTGGCGCATCTCGTGCACTCTCAACACCTCGCGGAAATTCGCCGTGTACGCCTTATATAGCTCGTAGATGGCCAGCCCCATCCACTGCCTCTTTTGTCAGTCCTTTTCCAGAGTTGTCCATCGTCAACATAGATCCTTCTGCACAACATCCGCATCTTGCTACGCCCTTTTATCCGCTCCTGCAGACAGCTTACCGCCTTCCGCATCATTCAGCATGTGCCGCGGGATACAACGCGGTAACAGGATAAGACCAGACGGCTGCCGGGAAGTGCCCGGGCAGCAGCCTAATCTACATTGAGCTTGACGACTGTGACTCCCGCTCCCCCTTCTTCTAATTTACCTTCCTCCCAGGACTGGATCCGGCCGTTGCTGCGCAATGCGTCGCGCACCGCTTCCCGCAGGCGCCCTGTGCCTTTGCCGTGGATGATCCGTACGTACGGCAACTCGGCCATGATCGCCGAATCCAGGTAACTCTCCAGGCTGGCCAGACCTTCTTCCACCCGTTGCCCCCGCATGTCCAGCTCCATCTTCGGGGCTGCTGCTGTCTTAACCCGCACAGGTCCACTTTCTTCCGGTTCCTCCTCGCGCTCCACCAGCTCCAGGTCTGCCAGGCTCACCCGCGTGTGCAGCCTGCCCACCGCAACCTCCGCCTCCTTCTTGTCCATCGAGAGAATCTCGCCCTGCGTGCCCAGCGACTTGACCAGGACCGCATCCCCCACTTCCAGCGTTTCTCGCATCTGGCGCACCCGCTTCTTTGGGGGCGCCTTCGGTTCCGGCGGCTCGGGCTCTAGCTGCTCTTCGACGTCACTCACCTCTTTGCCCAGCTTCTTCAGCGCGCTCAGGGATAGATCCGTCTTCACCCGTCCTGCGCGCACCTGCTTGCGCACCCGGCGCAACTCCTCTCGCACCTCTTCCACTTCGGCCTGTGCCTGTGCCCGGGCTTCGGCCAACACTTCTTGCCGTTCCGCTTCGATCGCATCCAGGCGCGCCTGGAGCGCATCTCGCTCCTCTTCTACCTCGCCTAGAGCCAGGCGCGTCGCTGCTTCCTGCGACGAGATCTTTTCCCGGATATCATAAATCGAATCCAACAGGCTTTCCGCTCGCTCGCTGCCCGTGCCCAGTTGTTGCAGGGCATCGTCCAGAATCGTCTCGTCCAGCCCCAGGCGGCGGGCAATTGCCACCGCATTCGAGCGCCCCGGCAGCCCAATCGTCATCTCGAAAGTAGGCGATAGGGTGTCCACGTCAAAGAGGAGCGAGGCATTCGTCGCTCCCGGCGTCTGGCTGGCGTACACCTTCAGCTCCGGATAATGGGTAGCGACAAACGTGGTCGCCCCTTTATCGCGGAGATAATTGACCATCGCCTGCGCCAGCGCTGCCCCTTCGGCCGGATCTGTCCCTGACCCCAATTCATCCAGCAATACCAGCGAGCGGTCGTCCACCTGGTTAAGAATGCGCGTAATATTCGTAATATGCGCCGAGAATGTAGAGAGGCTTTGCTCAATCGACTGTTCATCCCCGATGTCCGCAAAAACCTCGTCGAAAACCGTCAGCTTCGCCTCCACCGCCGGTACGTGCAGGCCTGCCTGCGCCATCAATACCATCAGTCCCATCGTCTTCAGGCTTACCGTCTTGCCCCCTGTATTCGGGCCTGTGATCAACACCAGGAAAATCTCTTCCTCCAGCAGCAGGTCGATCGGCACCACCGTTGCCGGATCCAGGAGGGGATGCCGGGCACCGCGCACCCAGACCGTCGATCCTGGATGGTTGCTGAAGGGTGGAGGCTGCCACTTCTCGCGTTCATTCGCGTGCTTGGGTGGTTTTGGTGGCTCGATCCGCCGCCAGGCCACAAACTCCGGCTCCACCGCTTCCGTCGCCAGCGCATAATGCCCCCGGGCAAAGATCAGGTCCATCTCCGCCAGCCGCTCCACCACCCGCTTCAATGCATCCCCGTATAGCGCTACCTCGGCCGTTAACTCCGCCAGGATCCGCTGTATCTCCTCTTCTTCCTGGATCTGCAGGCTCCGGTACTCATTGTTCATCTCCACTGTATTCATCGGCTCCAGCCAGAGGGTGGCGCCGCTGCCACTCTGGTCGTGGACGATTCCCTTGATCCGTCCCTTGTAATCCGCCTTGAGGGGGACCACATAGCGACCGCTGCGCATGGTGATGATCGGCTCCTGCAAATACTTGTTCATGCTGCTGTTGATCAGGCTCTGCAGCTTATCCTGAATCCGCCCATGGACAACCCGCAGTGAGCGCCGTATCCGGGCCAGCTCTTCGCTGGCGCTATCCAGTACTTCTCCCCGGTCCTCATCCAACGTTTCATTAATCGCCGACACCAGACCCGGACACTGCTCGATCAGGGCTGCCACCGCCATCAGGTGCGGATACTCCTCCTCCACCCGCAGCAACTTCCGCCGGAGCGTGCGCGCCGAAACCAGCGTGTTGCGCACGGCAAAGAAATCCTCCGGACGCAACGTATACCCCCGCAATGCGTTATCCACGGCCGGGCGCACATCCCGCGCGCCGCCCACGCTTATATCGCTACCGCTCTCAAAAAGGGCAATCGCCTCCCGCGTCTCTGCCTGCCTCCGCTTTGCCGCGCCCTCGTCAGCCGTCGGCGTCAATCCCAGCGCCAGGGCCCGGCCGGCGCTAAAACTTGTGTATTCCGCCAGCCGCTCCAGGATTTTATCAAACTCTAAGATGCGAAACGTTTTCTTATCCATATTACCTGCTATTGTCTCCGTTTTCCGGGGCCATTTTTACCATTAAGCGCCAGAGATGACCATACATGCTCATCTCTCCATTCTCCTTCATGTTCTAGAATCTACTCCCGGCTTGCTAATGCCGTCGCCGGGATACCCTTGTACGCGTATACCTGCTCCGCCCAGGGTCGAAACGATCCGGGTTCTCCTTAACTGGCTGGTCAAAAGGTCACGCTGCTCTTGTTTGCCACTCCTTTTCTGGTTAGAATGGAATATGTGGAGAAGACAGGACAGGAACTGCCGGCCGTTACCTTTCATGAGGTAAGCAAGCGTTTCCGGATGATCTCTGAGCAACCTCAGACCATCCTGGAAACCGTGCTCGCTATCTTCCGTGAAAAACGGTTGCGTTCCTCAAACCGGGAGCTGTGGGCGGTCCGCGATCTCAGCTTCGATCTGATGCCCGGCGAGAGCCTGGGCATTATTGGGCGCAATGGTAGCGGCAAAAGCACCGTCCTCAAGTTGATCACGCGTATTCTGCGCCCCACGGCCGGCAAAATCATGATCAATGGTCGGGTCAGTGCCCTGCTCGAATTGGGGGCCGGCTTCCATCCTGATCTTACCGGCCGCGAAAACATCTACCTCAACGCCTCCGTTCTCGGCCTTACCAAAGAAGACGTTGCCGCTCAATTCGACTCCATTGTCGCCTTCTCTGAGCTGGAGGAATTCATCGACGTACCGGTAAAACACTACTCCTCCGGCATGTACATGCGCCTCGGTTTCAGCATTGCCATTCACGTCAGGCCCGACATCCTCATCGTGGATGAGATTCTGGCCGTCGGTGACCAGGCCTTCCAGGAGAAGTGCGTCGACCAGATTTACCAGCTAAAGCGTCAGGGCACCACCATCATCATGGTCAGCCACAATCTCAACATGATTCGCAATCTCTGCACGCGCCTCCTCTGGCTCGAGCAGGGGCATTTACGCAGCGCGGGTCCTACCGAAACCGTCGTTGCCCAATACCTCGCCAGCACCTACGAGAACCCGGCTTATACCTCCTCTCCCAACCGCGCTGCCGGCGACTTCCGCCGCTGGGGTACCGGCGAGGTGGAAATTACCGGGGTGCGCTTTCTCGACGGCGACGGCGCTGAGAAAGCCACTTTCCATACAGGCAACCCCTTGACCATAGAGATCGCCTATGACGCGCATAGGTCGGTGCAAGATGTCGAGTTCGGTCTGGCCATCTTCCGCCAGGATGGCCTGCAGCTCAACAGCCCCAACAACCGCCTCGCCGGCGAGCAGATCGATCTGGCACCGGGCCCCGGCATCGTCCGCTACACGTTGGACCATTTGCCCTTACTCCCTGCTCGCTACTATACTACCGTCGCCATCCACGATAGCCGGACGGCCGCCGCCTACGATTTTCACGAGCAGGCTTACTCCTTCCACGTATTGTCCGGCGGCCCGCAAGAGCTGGATGGCATTTTGCATCTTCCCGCCTCCTGGGAGTGGCACGCACAACCTTCCCGCAATGGTGCTGGCCACGAGAGTTCCAGAGGTAATGAAACGATGGGGGCCCCGGCCGGTCTTGTCTCCGAAGGGTAAGATCCCGCCGGCGTTGCTCAGTTGCCAAGAGATTAATTAACTGAGGGAAATATGAACACGAAAACAATAAGAATCCTGTTGATCTTGGGCCTCGCCTTCGCTGGCATGTTGCTGCTTCTCGATGGTTCTCTGGAAGCGGCGCCAACCGGCCCGGTAGACTCCGCTTACTTCGTCGAGTATCCGATTCCGGTGGACAACAGCCAGCCCGGCGCCGTTGTCGTCGAAGCTCCCGGGCATATCTGGTTTACCATGCCCGGTACCGACCAGATTGGCTTCCTGGAGGTGGATAGTGGCGGCAGTTACAGCTTCGACTTCCATGATCTCCCGGCCGGGAGCGACCCGTACGGTATCACCTACGATGGCCAGTACATCTGGTACACGACCATGGGTACCGGTAAACTGGGCCGCCTCGATCCCGCTGCCCCGGTTGGCAGTGCCACCGACGAGTATTCGCCGCCCACAGCGAATAGCGGCCCGGCCGATGTCGGCGTGGCGCCCGACGGTCGCATCTGGTTCACCCAGATGGATGCCAGCCAGATTGCCGTCTTCGATCCTCAGACAGAGGCCTTTGTCGAATACCCCTACACCACCAGGGTGGGAAATGAAACCGCCGTGGTCGACATCTTCGTCGTCAACGACGATAAGATCCTCTTCACCACGCCGGACGAAAAACAGATTGTCGAGTTTAAGCCCAGCAATTTCGGCGATCCCATTCTTGTTGCCTTTACCCGCTTCAGCGTAGCCGATCCCTCTGACACCTCCGTTCACCGGCCCGGCGACGTCATCGTCAATGAAAAGGGCCACGTCTGGATCAGCACGCCTGACCGCGATGCCCTGGCCGAACGCAGTGACCTGACCCAGCAGTTGTGGGCGTTCCACTTCCTGCCCGGCACCGGCGGTCATCCCACCGCCCTCGCTTCCAGCGCCGACGCCGACTTCTCTACCATCTGGTTTGTCGAGCCCGATGGTGGCCGCGTTGGTCGCTTCGTTAAAACCGCCAGCGGCAAGATCGTGGGCTTCCGGGAACGGGACCTGCCCTCGGACGGCAGCCGGCCTCACGACATCGCCGTCGATGCCAATGCCCATGCCTGGATCAGCGACCGGGGTGCCAACAAGATAGTTCGCTGGCTACCTCCCTATGACCTGTCCAGGACCTTCCTCCCCATTATTATGAACCGGTTTGACGCGTCGCTGTCTGAGCCCATCTTTGGTATTCAGATGTACGGCGACACTGCTGCAACCTCCAGGTATGCCCAGCCCATGGTTGACAGCAACGCCTCCTGGTTGCGTGTGCGTGTCTGTTGGGCATGCGCTGAACCCACCAATTTGCCCCCCGAATCCTTCGACTGGTCGTCAGTCGATGCTACCCTCGCCGCCGCCGCTTTCCACAATATTAACATCATCGCTACCATTAGAACCTCGCCTGCATGGGCCGCCCCTTACCCCGAAGGCCCTCTCTATCCCGGGCAACTGGATGAACTTGCGCAGTTCAGCCGCGCCCTGGTCGAGCGCTATGACGGCGACGGCCTCGCCGATGCGCCCGGTTCGCCGGTCGTTCGCCATTGGGAATATTTTAACGAACCGGATGCCCCCTTCGATCACTATGCGCCCGGCTGGGGCGATAGAGGTGCGGAGTACGCTCAGATGCTCAAAACCGTCTACCCGGCCGTTAAGAAAGCAGATCCTGCTGCCCAGGTCCTCTTTGGCGGTATCGCCCATGATTGGTTCCAGGAGGACGGCGGCCCTTTTGTCTATAGCTTTCTCGACGATGTCTTGGCAGCCGGGGGCGGCGCTTACTTCGATGTCATGAATTTCCATTATTACCCCGTTTTCAGCCATGTCTGGGCCACCGGAGACGGCGTGGGCTTGATCGAGAAAACTGAGTACATTCGCGACCGCTTGCGCAATTTCGGCCTTGAAAAACCTTTTGTGATCACCGAGGCCGGCTGGCACAGCGATGGTACCGGCGGGCTGGCCAGCACCCCCGAGATCCAGGCGCGCTACGTTGCCGCCCTCTTTGTCCAGAGCATGGCCGCCGACCTCGATTCGATGATCTGGTGGATGTTGTACGATCCCGGCAGTAACGCCCTGGCTAACGGCCTGGTTACTGAAGCGCCGGATATCGAAATCAAGCCGTCCTTTACCGCTTACCGCACCATCGTCGATCAATTACGTTTTGCTCACTATGAGCGGGCGTTGGCCGCGCAGGAGACGGGCAACCCCGACGTGGAAGTCCATCAATTCCGGGACAACGTTTTGCGGCGTACCGTCTACGTGACCTGGCTTAATCCGGTCGAAACCGGCGAGACGGCGACGCTACTGCTCCCGGTGCCGGCGGCGACCGTGCGCGATCTCTACGGTAACGCCCATTTTGTTCACTCCAGCGACGACGGTTTGCTCGACGGGAAAATCACCCTACAGGTGGGCGGCCGCCCCCTTTATGTGGAGGTAAATTGGTAAAACAAAATCATTTATCGTTCCTTGTTCTTTTATTGCTGCTGTTGGTCGCTCTCATTGCTTTGCTGGGGCGTCCCGCAGTCGCCGCGGACCCTCTCCCGGAGAATGCCCTCCCGGAGGAACTGGCGCAAGAAGACCTCCTCTGCCGCTTTGGCGTTAACTATGCCTCCAGCCTGCCGGGGGACGACCCGGCCGGTTACGACCTGACCCAGATTCGTGCCGGCTGGTACATCGATTATGGCGCCAGCATGGATCCCTGGGGGCCCGCCTCCGCCACCTACGGTCGCGTAATCCGCATTTCCGATGATCGCGCCACTAATACCTACTCCTACTCCCCCGGTGCCGCCACCATCCAGGCCGTGGCGCAGGCCAATCCCGGCGGCCTCTGGTTCATCGGCAATGAGCCCGACCGGATTACATATCAGGACGATGCCCGTCCCTTTATGTACGCCCGCGCCTACCACGAACTCTACTACTTACTCAAAGATGCGGATCCCACCGCCCGCATTTACGCCGGCGCCATCGTTCAGGCGACTTCCATCCGCCTGATGTATCTCGATCTGGTTCTCGACAGTTACCGCCGGCAATTCGGCGAGCCCCTGCCGCTCGATGGCTGGAGCATCCACGGCTTTATCCTCAACGAAGTTGATTGTGACTGGGATGATACCCGTTGCTGGGGTGCTGACGTTCCGCCCGGCGTCAATGTCAACCATGGCGAGATTATCGATATTCAGGAAACCGCCGACATCGATCTCTATGTTGAGCGCATTGAGCGCTTCCGGCAATGGATGCACGATCGTGGTTACCGCGACAAGCCCCTCTCTATGTCTGAATACGGCGTCCTCATGCCTCAGGATTTCGGGTTCGACAGCGATCGTGTGAACGCCTATATGAACGCTACCTTCGAGTACATGCGCACGCGCACCGATCCTGACCTGGGCTACCCCCGTGACGGCAACCGGCTGGTCCAGAACTGGTCCTGGTACAGCGTTGCCGACCTCGCTGCCTTCAACGGCTGGCTTTACGATCCCGACACAAAAGATCTGTCCGCCATGGGCGAGAACTACGCCGCTTACACCGCCGCCATTGACGACACCGTCGATCTCTACCCCGTCCAGATCCGGAGCGTGCCCGGCACGCCTTATTCCCCGTCGGAACCGGTCACCATGACTGTGCAGGCCCTCATTGCCAACAGCGGCAATCTGGTCGCCGAAACCGGCCCGGTAGCCGTTCGCTTCTACGATGGCGATCCGCAGCAGGGTGCCACCCAGATCGGCGCCACCCAGACCGTTTCCCTGGCCGGTTGCGGCGACTATGCTGCCGCCACCGTCACCTGGCCCAATGTCCCGCCCGGCGATCACCTCGTTTACGTGGTGGTCGATCCGGCTCCCGGCGAAGATATCACGGACAACAACGTGGCCTCTCGAATGCTGATGGTAGCCACCGAACGCGCGCTCTTACCCGCAATCAGCCGCCACTAATCGGTCGCGGAGCCTGGTCTAATGTCGGTATGTCGGTAATAGCGTCTTCCTCCGCAGGTGCGACCCGCGTGCGCAGGCCGTCACGCGGGCCGCGCCTGCTCCTGTTTGCCTTAATCCTCGGCGTTGCTGTCGCCTTCTTCTCCCTGGCCCAGACAAACCCGCAGATTAACGATACCATCGGCTACGCCTTTGCCGGCCAGCAGATCGCGTCCGGTCATGGGCTTGCCCTGGTCGACAACAATGAGCTGACCGGGGGGGCCTACTTCTCCATGTTCGCTTACCCGGTTGAGCGGGAAGGGGATTTACGCCCTTTCTTCGGTTTTCCCCCCGGCCTTCCTCTTCTCCTCGGCGCCGGCGCGTTGCTCAGTGGCAACATGGACGCCGTCTACTACGTGGTGCCCCTGCTCGCCGTAGCCGGTCTCATCATGACATACCTTCTGGGAACCGAGTTGGGCAAGAATGAGTGGGTCGGATTGTGGGCGGCCCTTCTCCTGGCTGTGACGCCCGCTTACTGGCGTTTTGGCACCGCTCCCTGGTCCGAGGTGCCTTCTCTCTTTTTCATCGCGGCGGGCGTCTACCTCTACCTGCGTTCCCGTCGTGCGCTGGGGGCCCATTCTGTCTCGCCGCTCATCCTCTCTTTCCTTGCCGCCCTCTTCCTCGGTTACAGTTTCTTCCTGCGCTACACCAACGTTCTTGTTGTGCCCGCCCTGGGACTCTACGAACTGTGGAGCGCGCGCCAGAAACTCTGGCAAGAGCGGCAACGCTGGTCATTTTTCTTCTTCCTCGGCATTGCCCTGGCTGCCATTCCCCTTTTCAACTACTTCTACTACGGCGGCCCCTTCCTTACCAGCTATAGCCCGGTTCATGGCTGGTACCCGCAACCCGCGTTCTCCCTCTCTTACGCCCTGGGCCCTTCATTTGTCAATGGCTTCAGCCTCTCTGCCATCGGCCGCTCTCTCTGGCAAAACTTCTATCTATTGCTTTTTCTGGTTCCAATCGGCTGGTTGCTTTTGCCCCGGGCTGCCGGGATCTTGAGCGCCGGCGCACCCCTCGCGACCTTTGCCCTTTACGCCGTCTATGCTTTTGCCGCCGGCGATGTCAATAGCCGCTTTCTTCTGCCTGTTTTCCCTTTCCTGACGGTAGCCATGGCCCGGGCACTGGTCGCTATCGGTGCCCGCTTGCCGGGAAGGCGCCTCCGCATCGCCGCCGGAGCCCTCCTTTTGGCCCTTCTGTCCCTTTTTATCCCGCAACATGTCAACTTCCTGGAAGCCCGGGCCGCCAGCAGCCGGGCCCTCGTCACCCATGTCGAGACGATTACCGGCGGAACAGAACAGGATGCCGTCTTTCTCTCTTATGTCTACAACGACGCCATCATCTACTATGGTAACCGCTCGGTTCTAAACTACCGGCGTATCCCCCCTTCCGATCCGGCACGGGGGCGATACCGTTGGGAATTGCTCGAGCCGTGCATGGCCCAGACCGTGCGGACGCTTCTCCTGGCAGGCGTGCCCGTCTACTTCGTCGAAGATGCTTCCCCGCCCCTGGCCGATTCTCTTGTCAGGTTGCAGAAATATTTTTCCCTGCAAAAGGTGGAAGAGGGTTCCACCGTTTACCGCATCCAGTTACCACCACCTGACGCCGACTATCCCTTGCCCGGCACATGCCCCTTATCAATTATCAGTTAGCTTTCGCCTTTTTGTGGATCGTCGTCTGTGCGGCTGCCTTCTTCTGGTTGCTGCGCCGGGGGACAGGGCCCTTGCCTGCGCTCGGTTATGCGGTAGCCGCCGCTTTCTTCCTGCGTTTGCTCCCCGCACTCTTCCTGCCCCGTGGAGCCGAGTACGAAATGTGGGTCTTTCGCCAGACCGGCGCCCTGCTACGGGCCGGAGGCGACGTCTACACCTCTGAACTGGCGCACCCTTACCTCCCGCTTCAACTATACTGGTTCGCCGCCGCCGGCTGGCTGGCCGAAACGATTGGCCTCTCTTTCACCTTCTGGCTAAAGTTCCCATCTCTGCTGGCCGATAGTGCCCTGGTGATTCTGGTGTATCAGGCCGTGTCCGTCCTCGGTCGCGGCGCTGGCGCCCGCCAGGCGGCCTGGCTCTATGCCTTGAATCCCGTTACCATTCTGGTTGCCGCTTATCAGGGGCAGTTTGACGCCATCCCCCTCTTCTTTCTGCTACTGGCCTGGTACTTTTTTAACAGCCGGCAACGTCCCTATCACCTGCTTCTCTCTGCCCTGGCCCTGGGGGTGGCCGTCCTGAGCAAGACCTGGCCCGTCATCTTCTTGCCCATCGCCTTCCTGCGCCTGCAAAACTGGCGCGCCCGTCTCGCCTACCCGCTACTGGTAGGCCTGATCCCCCTGGGTGCCGTCTTGCTCTACGCGTGGCTATTTCCGGGTAGCTTGTTTACCCTGCTGCGCCGTTCTCTGGGCGCAGGCGCCATCCCCGGTTGGTGGGGCTACTCGGCTCCTCTGAACGTCTTTGTGACGCTCACTGGCCTTGGCGGCAACCTTTACCAACAGCTTGTCACCCTGGGTAAGCCGGCCGGTCTGCTCGCCGGCCTGGCCACCATCTTGCTCACCTGGCGGCGTCGCTCCTTATATGCCCTGTTGCTGACCGTCCTGGTGCTCTTCGCCACGGTCCCTAACCTGGGTCTACAGAGTCTTTCCTGGGTCGTTCCCCTGGCCCTGATCTGGGGCGTGCCCAACCGGCTTGGCTGGTACGTGGCCGGTGTCTTTCTCCACATGATCGTCTCCTACTGGGGGCTGCATTTGAATCAGACTCTTTATGCCCTCCTGCCCCGGCCGGACGCCGACAGTATCATCCAGCTTTCTTCTCTCTTTGCCTGGCTCCCCATTCTGATCTGGTTGGTAGAGGAGGGTACCGGCCGTTCTCTCTTCCCGCGCTGGTTCCCCTCAGTCAGGAGGCACAGAGATGTGGCCCCTGCCCATTGACCGGCGCCGCCGGCTTCTGGTTTATCTGGCCCTGTACACGCTGCTCTTTGCCGCAGCCTTCATCCTCGGTTACCGGATGGAGGTCCCCTACAACTACTTCCAATTCCTCGCTCCCCTCTACCTGAAGGAGCAGTTGTGGCGCTCTCTCTTCTATCTCCATGCCCAGCCTCCTTTGCCCAACTTGCTTCTTGGGTTGGCCCTCAAGCTAGAAGGGTGGGTGGGGATTGCGCCCGCTCAATCCCTCCTGGCACTTCAATTCCTGATGGGTGCCACGATTGTTGGCTGCCTTCACTATCTGGCCCACGCGCTTATTCGCCATCGGGTTGCCCGCCACCTCTTTCTCCTGCTCTTCCTGGCCAACCCCCTCTTCTACAGTTTCCTCTTTCTCTACTTCTATACCGTTCACGAGCTCTTCTTTCTCTCCCTCTTCTTCGTTGCCGCCTACGTTTACCTGCAGAACGGCTCGGGCCGTGCATTTGCCCTGGCGGCTGCCGCGGTCCTCGGCCTCATCTATACCCGGTCATTGTTCCACTTCACCTGGGGCGTGTTAGTCCTGCTCTTTCTCCTGTTTTTGGATCAGCGGCAAAGAGGCAAGCTCGTACCCCGCCATCTCGTTGTCTTGCTGGTGACCGCTGGTTTGATGCTACTCTGGCCGCTGAAAAACCGGCTACAATTCGGTTTCTTCGGTTACTCAAGCTGGCAGGGCTACAATCTGGCCCAGGGTCTACTCCCCCGGTCGCCCGAAATGCTCTTTGATTTGCCACCCGACCAACATCTCCCCCCAGCCTATGACGACATCCCCGTCCTCGCCCGCCCGCAAAAGGCCGGCGGGTCGCCAAATTGGAACTACTATCCCCTGATTGAAAACTCCCGGCAGTTGGGCGCGCAGGCGCTGGCCCTGATTCGCGCCCGCCCCGCCCTCCTCTGGGAAAAGGCCGGCTTAAACTATCGCCATGGCTACACCCTCTATGGTGGCCGCAATCCCTATGAGGGAATCCTGGATAAGCGCTCCACCGGCACCTCGGCTACCTATTGGTGGCACCGGCTCTATGAGATTGTATTCTTCCAATACCTGGGTAACGATACGCGTACTGACCCCGGCACCGGTTTCTTCTTCCTCTTCCCTTTGCTCCTTGCCCTCTCCTTCTGGCAGTTGTGGCGCCGCTGGTCTGCGAGCGGCTCGGCGAGCGGCCCAGAAAGCGGCACTATCGCCCTCATCCTCTTCACCATCCTCTTTGTCACTGTCCTCATTCTTCTCACCGATGGTATCGAAGGCAACCGGCTTCGCTTCTCCACCGAACCTTACCTCTTCCTGCTGGCCGCCTGGTTACTCCCGGCCCGGATACGCCGGCAGGGCCGGTAAACAAAAAGACCACCCGCTGCGGGTGGTCCTTTCTCTAGCGGAGAGGGTGGGATTCGAACCCACGGTGACCTCACGGCCACAGCGCTTTTCGAGAGCGCCCCGATAAACCACTCTGGCACCTCTCCATGCCAATTCAATTGTAACCCGACGCACCATCTCCGTTCGTAGTAACGACTTTAGTCGTCCTCAACCGCCCGCAGCCGCCGGAAAAACCGCTGCAACAACGCAGCCGCTTCCTCTTCCAGCACACCGGCCGTAATCTCTACCCGGTGGTTGAAACGCGGCTCGCGCAATACGTCCACAATCGTGCCGTCCGCCCCGAACCGCGTATCCGGCGCGCCATAGACCAGCCGTTCCAGCCGGCCCTGGATCATCGCCCCGGCACACATCGGGCACGGTTCCACCGTCGAATAGAGCGTCACGCCCAGCAGCCGCCAGTTCTGCTCGTGCGCGGCCGCCTGGCGCAGGGCGATCATCTCGGCGTGGGCCGTCGGATCCTGGTCGCTCTCTTTGCGATTGAACCCCAGGCCGATCACCTCGCCGTCCTTGACGGCGACGGCGCCGATCGGCACTTCACCCAGCGCCGCGGCTTTTTCCGCCTGTGCCAGCGCCAGGCGCATCCACCGCTCGTCGTTTCCGTTGCTAAGGTGCGTGTCGTTCACAGCCCATAATTATAACAATGAGTGTGTCTGCCTGCCACAATGTCAACGCTCCTCTTACGATCACGCCGCTACTTCTCTACGCCCTCTTGTCGCCAATAGAATTGATTTGATACACTAATAACTGTCGATAACAATCCATAAACCTTTCTTCGGAGATAACCGATGTCCAAAAAGATCCACGCACTCCTCCTCACCTTATTGCTTCTGGCGGCCCTGCTCGGTGCCTGCCGGCGGGACGCCGAAGAGGCTACCCCTACGGCCGTGCCCGACGCAGCCGTACCCGATACGCCCGCTCCCACCGCTACCCGCCGCCCGCCCACGGCCACCGCCACCAGCCGGCCTCAACCGGCCGCTACCGCCGGGCCGGCCCTGGAACCGATCACCCTCGATCCGGACACCATCGACTGGCCACCCCAGATCGTCCAGTCCGGCCCCCACGCCGGTGAAGAGGCCCTGCTCGATGGTGCCGTAACCATCCGCTTTGACCAGCCCATGGATCGGGACAGCGTCGAATCCGCCTTCGCCATCAGCACGGACGGCGAGGAGCCGGTACGGGGGCAGTTCGAGTGGCCCCAGGATAACGTGCTCGTCTTTACCCCCGCCGCTCGCCTGCAGCGCAGCCAGAGTTACCGGGTCACCATTTCCCGGCAGGCGGCCGCCCGCTCCGGCCGCACCCTCCAGGATCCGGTGGAACTCCAGTTTGAGACGGTGGGCACCCTGGAAGTATCCCAGGTAATCCCCGCTCCGGATACCGCCAATGTCGACACGGACGCCAGCATCACCGTCATCTTCAACCGCCCCGTCGTGCCCCTGGTCACCACCGGCCAGCAGGCCCAGCTTCCAGATCCGATACAGCTTGACCCGGCCATCGCCGGCGACGGCCGGTGGGTGTCCACGAGTATTTATCGTTTCACCCCGGACGCTCCCCTGGCCGGCGCCACCGGCTACGAGGTATCCATTCCTGCCGGCCTCGAAGGCGTGCTCGGCGCCGTCCTCGAGGATGGCTACAGTTGGACCTTCGATACCCTCGAGCCCAGCGTGGCCACTATCGTGCCCGGTACCGGCAGCGAGGAAGTTGATCCGACCCGGCCTTTCACCGTCACCTTCAACATGCCCATGGACCAGGCCAGCGTGGAAAGCGCGCTCTCCCTCCAGCCGGCGGTCCCCCTCTCCTTCGAGTGGGGCGACGACGGCCGGACGCTACTGATCCGTCCCGAAGGTCTGCTCGACCTCGGCACCCGCTACACATTGACCGTGGACGGCAGCGCCGCTGCGGCCAGCGGTCAGGCAACCCTCGACCGCACCACCACCAGCGCCTTCACCACCGTGCCCTTTCCTGACATTGCCCGCACCTCTCCCGGCGCCGGCGAAGAGGTGCCCCGCTACCAGTATGGGATCCACATCGAATTTACGGCCCCCATGGATCCCGAGACCATCGAAGGGCAAATTCAAATCGATCCGCCCCCGGCTGAAGATCCCGACTACTTCGTCAACGGCAAGCATGCCAACGTCAACTTCCCCCTCGCCGCGCAAACCACCTACCGCATTACCGTTCCTGCTACTGCTGCCGACCCTTACGGCAACACCCTCGGCGAGCCGTATACCTGGCAATTCACTACTGCCCCGCCGGCCCCTGTCGTTTCGCTAAACCTGCCGGCGCCCGTCAGCCAGCTTAGCACCCGGCATCCCAGCACCGTCGACCTGGTC
>Ga0207752_1000027_pt1 | contig 62387 bp, 48 predicted proteins | sample Pon2CUnioCityCA_6_FD_187272 | JGI IMG/M metagenome (GOLD analysis project Ga0207752, IMG submission 187272) | Marine sediment microbial community from Union City, CA, USA - Pond 2C Sediment 2 (SPAdes) | ecosystem: Environmental > Aquatic > Marine > Intertidal zone > Salt pond sediment ... | reverse complement strand
GGCTTGCGGAGAAAGTTTTCTGCCATCGCATATCGTCATAGCAGTTCATACGATTACGCCGACCCTAGGTTCAATAAATTATGCTCCAATTAGTAACATAGGATACTCTGATTTATTCTGAAACAATCGGAATTCTGCTTCGCGTTTTCTGTCGGCGGGTGGTTGACTTGGGGCGGGGCATCGCGACACTATGGTCATCATGACGAACGCAAAGGACAAAACGCCCAGTGAGAGTGCGGTTGAGACACGGTACCTGGTGATGCCGCAGCAGGCGAATCCACAGGGAACGGCCTTCGGCGGGGCTATCGTCGGCTGGATCGATATGACGGCTGCGATGGCCGCCCAGCGCCATTGCGGCCGGGAGGTCGTCACGGCCGGTATCGATTCGCTCATCTTCCGGCACCCGATCCGCATCGGCGATCACGTCATCTTGCGGGCGGCGGTCAACTACGTGAGCCGGTCCTCCATGGAGGTAGGCGTGCAGGTCATTCGCGAGGACCCGTACAGCGGCGCGCAAGTCCTCGCGACCACGGCCCACTTGACGTTGGTCGTGCTCGACGAGGACAAGAAGCCCGTGCCCGCGCCGCCCCTGCGGCCGGAGACGGCGGAAGAAGAACGCCGCTACGAAAACGCCCGCCTCCGCGTCCAGGCGCGGAAGGAAAGGCTCAGGACGCTCCACGAAAGCGGGGAGGAGCACCTGGGCACCTAAATTCGAATGTCGAGATCCGAAATACGAAACAAATCCGAATGACCAAAATCCGAAACCTCACGATCCCAAGGATCGGATGATCCCGCTCGTATGGGTGGCCTCGGGGCTTCTGCGCAACAACTGGGACGCGAAAAGAGTCGCCCCTTCGGTTTCTGTCATTAGGATTTCGAGATTTGAATTTGTTTCGCATTTTGAAATTCGTGCTTCGGATTTCTTTCACAGAAGGAACGACTATGACAACTTACAAGATGATTTGCATGCTGCTTGTGCTGAGTGTGCCCGGCGTTGTTAACGGGGCGAACGAGCCGCAGCGGACGGAGTGGTTCATGGACCAGGGGCTGGGGATGTTCGTGCACTGGAGCGTCGATTCGCAGTTGGGTTCGGTCATCAGCCACTCGATGGTCGGCGCGTCCGACGATTACCTCGACCGGTTCATCAACGAGCTGCCCAAGACGTTTTACCCACAGCGGTTCGACCCCGAGGAGTGGGCGCGCCTCGCGAAGGTCGCGCAGATGAAGTACGTGGTCTTCACGACGAAGCACCACAGCGGCTTTTGCATGTTCGATACGAAGACCACCGACTTCAGTATCATGAACACGCCCTATGGCAAAGACATCACGCGCCAGGTCGTCGATGCCTTTCGCAGACAGGGGATCGGGATCGGCTTCTACTTCTCGCCCGACGATTTCTGGATGCTGCACAAGCAGGGCAAGGACGTCAGCCGGCGGCGCCCGGAGGCCCTGCCGCACAACAATTCCGAGCTGATGGCGCACAACAAGGCCCAGCTCCGCGAGCTGTTCACGAACTACGGGCCGATCGACGTGCTGTTCATCGACGGCGAGCCGAACGAGCTGAAAGAGCTGGCGTGGGAGCTGCAGCCGAACTGCATCGTCACGCGGGGCGAAATGGAGACGCCCGAGCAGAAGACGCCCGATGAGCCCATGCCCGGGCCGTGGGAGGCCTGCTACACGCTCGGCACACAGTGGCAGTTCAAGCCGACGAACGAACAATACAAGTCCGGCACGCAACTGATCGAGATGCTCATCGAGATCCGCGCCAAGGGCGGCAACTTTCTGCTGAACGTCGGCCCCCAGCCCGACGGCGTCATCCCGTTCGAGCAGGAGCGGCGCATCCGCGAAATGGCCCTGTGGCTCTTCATCAACGGCGAGTCGATGTACCACATCCGCCCGTGGCACGTCATCCGCGAAGGTGACATCTGGTTCACCCAGGCCAAGGACAGCGACACGGTCTACACGATTCTCACGAAGCAGCCCGACTGGAAGAAGGGCGCGCGTAAGGAGTTCACGATCAAGAGCGTCCGGGCGACGGACCGGACCATAGTCAGCGTGCTCGGCCAGTCCGGCCGGGTACTCGAATACAATACGAAGGTCATCCCCGAGACGCGCTGGCAGCAAGAGAACGACGGCCTGCATGTCTCCGTCATGCGGGCCCAGCGGATCTACAACGACACAAAGTGGCCCAACCCGCTCGTGCTGAAGATCACGCACGCCAAGCCCGCGCAATGAGAGTGGAGGAGAAGTTCATGAAGAGACGAGCCGTACTTGCCTGTTGCCTGTTTCTTGCGCTCGGCGGACCGCTGGAGGCGGAGCATTATTCTGTCTCGATTCCGCCGGCAGCCGGGGCCAAGTACAAGGAGGCGAATTTCGCGTTGTGGATCCCGGAGGACGTGGACATGCTGCGGGCGGTGATCGTACACCAGCACGGCTGCGGCGAACCCGCGGAGATGGCCGGCGCCACTGCGACCTTCGATCTGCAGTGGCAGGCGCTGGCGAAGAAGTGGGACTGCGCGCTGATGGGGTCGAGCTATCGGATGAATACCGCGTGCAACGATTGGTGCTCCCCGGAGAACGGCTCGGGCCCCGCATTTCTCAGGGCGCTGGCCCACTTCGCCGAGCAGAGCGGTCACGAAGAACTCACGCGCATCCCCTGGGCCTTGTGGGGCCATTCGGGCGGCGCCGAGTGGGTCTACCGGATGTTCGCGCAACATTCGCAGCGCGTGCTCGTTCTCGTCCTTCGTTCGGGACCGCCGTTCATGGAGAGACTGTACACGGAATCGTCGGCGACGCCGGTACTCTACAACATCGGCGTCAAAGAGAAGGAGGATAGACAGTTCGGCGGGATCTGGCGAAAGGCCACGGAACTCTTCGAGGCACGCCGGGCGCTCGGGGCCCTGGACACCTGGGCGCCGGACCCAGAGGCGTCGCACGACTGCCGTTTCGGCCGATTCTTCGTGATTCCCTATATCGATGCCTGCTTGGCCCAGCGTCTCGGCCCGCCGGGCAGCCGCCTGATGAAGCCCGTGGACATGGCCCGGTCGTGGTTCGGAAACATCAAGACCGGCGAGACAGGCCCCGCCGCTCGATATGATGGCGAGCCGCACGAAACCACCTGGCTGCCCAACGAGCGCATCGCCCTGATGTGGCAGGAATTTGTGAGGACTGGGTGGGTCATGGACAAAACGCCGCCGCCTTCGCCGACGAACCTTGAGGCAACCGTGGTGGAGCCAAATGCCGTGACGCTGCGATGGCAAGCCGAGGCCGACCTCGACAGCGGTATCAAGACGTTTCGCATCTACCGAAACGGGGCTCGTATCACGACAAACGCAGGGTCAGGCCAGGACCTCTTCCAAAAACCGAACTACCACGATACACTCGATAAGCCCCTCCATGAAATGGTCTGCGCGGACTCCGACGTGGCGGTCGGCACTGCGTACACGTACGAGGTCACCGCCGTGAACTGGTGCGATCTCGAATCCATTAAGAGCGAGCCGCTGACAGTCACTATCGGCCGGTAACCAGGGTCTTGCCTGACTGGCGTGAGCAATACGGATCATCACCTACCGTCCGGCGCGGGTCTCGGTGTCCACATGTTTGTGGCCGGCTACGGCCGAACGGATGTCCGGCTTGTGAGATGCGGAAACCGCGTGCTTGCTGCGCAGCAGATCGCGCTTCTGGTAGCACTGCTCGCGGAAGACGGCGATCTCGGCGGCGAGGTTTGCGTTAGGCGAGTCGCCGAAGAAGGCGTGGATGATCGGGAAGACCAAGTCGGGCTTCTGCTTGCGGTGCTCCTTGACCATGGCTTCGATCTTCGCGGTGGCAACGCCTTCCTGCATACACGTGAACGGACCGACGTGGAAGATGCCGGAGATGCAGGCGTCGCCCTGCGGCTGCATCAGCTCGTGCATGAAGTAGTAGGCGATCCCGGTGCTCAAGGGTGACTCGCCCTCGATGTTGCCGTGGGTTTCGTGCGCGCGTTCGAGGGTCTCGATGATCTCCATCGGGTGTGGCAGGACGTGCCGGCCCGCAAGCACCTCGTGGAACGGCTCGGCCAGCTTCGCGGCCACACTCGCCATGTATCGACCCTTCAGAATCGACCGGGTCGCTTTGCCCATCGACCGGAACGCCCGCCCGAAATCGAGGTCCCTGAAGCCCAGGGCCGTGTCGCGCCGGGCGTTGCGCAGATTCATTTTGTTCACGTACAACAGCCAGTCTGTGATCGGATCGCGCACGACCTCCAGCCCGTTGTCCTCGAGCCGCCGCACGACGTAATCCGTGTAGGGATCGTGTTGGCGCATGTAGATCTCGCCAATGTAGAGGACCAACGGGAACCGCTCATGACGCCGGAGCTTGGCGGACTGAAACGCCGCGACGGTTTCGCGCCCCCATTGCGTCAGGCGGTCGATCTCAGCGCCGGCCGCGACGAGCTGCGCCAGGGCCTCGAGCCTGCTCTGCTTCAGCGCGTCCATGCCGGCCTTGTCCTCGGCGTACGGCCGGAAGCGCCGCAGGATGTCCTCCAACAGATCGGCTGCATTGATTCCCTTGAAGAGGACCTGCTGCATCTTAATCTTGGCGGCCGTCCCCGAACCGCTGGGCAGAGGAATATCGACGTAGTCCGTCTCCGACGACGGGCCGACAACCGGGACTTTCTCCAGGCCCTCGAGCCTCATGAACTGCCGCACGACCTCCGTGTACTTGCCGAAGCGGCACGGGCCGCTGGTCGTCGGGAGTACCACGAGGTAGTTGTTCTCCACGAACTTGCGGCTTGTCTTGGCGATCTCCTCCTGCAGAAACCCGATCGCGTCGCCCACCACGCCCTTCAGCGGGTGGCAGACCTCGGTGTAGACGTGCTTTCGCGCGACCTCGTAGCCGCGCGGCGTGTCGGTGGGCAGGACGCGCCCGTCGATGCCGAAGGATTGCAGGCCCGCGGCGGCAATGTGGCTGGCATCGCCCATGTACGGGAGCAGCCACGTGCGCTTGTCGTAGGTGTCTGCCGAGCGCGTCTTCAGCTTTCCCACATCCAGCCGGACCGGCCGGCTTTGGCTCACCACCCGCTCATGCGCCTCCGTCCGCGTCACAAACGGCGCGTTGTTGGTCTGCGCATCGGTGAGCAGCACAAGCAGCGGCTTGTTCACCGCTAAGTGGATCTGTTCCTCCTGGTAAATCTTCAGGCTGTCCGGGCCGCAGGCGAAATTCACCATCCGAATCGCAAACAGGTTCGGATGGTCCGCTACGAAGACGTTCGCCTTTAGAATCTTGACACTCTGCACCCAGAACTCGTTTTCCACAAAGCTATCGATGGGAACATCCTGTGACTTGTGTTCGAGGAACTGCTGCGGGATGTAGTCGAGGCCGCGCACCTGGGAGAACATGGTGCCGGAGCTGGAGCTGGCCTCCGGATCCAGCAGGACGTAGTCCCTGCCGATCCCAACGTAAGCCCGTGTGTTCTCGCGTTCGATCCGTTCCAGGAACTTGTCTCCCTCGGCGTAGAGTTCGGCCTGGAAGCGGCCCTCCGCCTCCTCCGCATACGCAATCGCCGCGCGCATCTGTTTCTCGGAGTAGGGGAAGCCCACCCTGTCGAACTCGCGTCGCAGCTCGCGCACGAGCAGAGGCATGTCGCCGAAGTGGATAATCGGGTTGATCTGACGATCCTTATCGAGCGAGAGGACGTCATTGAGGACGTAGCCCTCGGACTCGGTGTAGATGCAGTACTTGAGGTCCGGCGGGTCGGGCTTTCGGACTTCGATGAAGCTCGGATTGAAAAGGTATCGGATCGCCGGGTGATCGTTCAGCACGGCGGCGTGACCGGTTGCCAGCTTACGGGCGATGCAAAACTCGGTTCGTGAATTATCGACGCCGATTTTGGCGATCTCCTTGTCGCTCCGCGGCGAGACGACCGGGTAAAACCCGAGCTTGCGGAACAGAGCCGCGCTCCAGATCCCCTTCGTGCCGAGCGTCGCCATGCTTCGCTTGATGCCGACCGTCGGCCCATCCGCCTTCGCGGAAGTCAGCTCGTCCAACAGGCATCCCTGCTTCTTGAAGTGCTTCTCGTAGATGCGGTGATAGCGGTCTACATAGTTGGTCTTGGGCCTGCGGACGGCTTCGGAGTTGCCGCGCGGGCAAAAGCCCCCCGTGATGATCTCGTCATCCTCGATGCTGAAGACCTCAAGCTGGCAGTCTCTGGTGCCGCACGACTTCTCGCCGAACAGCTCGCGGCAGAGGACTTTCCGCTTGTGGAAGCTCATGTCCATGAGTTGCCACCCGCGAAAAGCCGTCCCATACGGCTTACCCTCTTGTTCGAGCCGCTTGATACCTTCGATGATATCGAGGGCCTGCCCCCAGGCGCCGAACATTTCCCGATGGGGGTAGGCCTCGATCTGCCTCTCGGTCACCTGAGCGACAGCGGCCAGGAAGGCTTTTCCCAGAGCCGGACCGCCCTGGGCGGAACACTTCTCGCCGACGTGTTGCGCGCCGCCGACGAATTTGTAGTAGTAGCTGGCCGCAGTACCCCGCACGATCGCAGCGGCAATCTCATCACGGCTGAACCCCTCGGCAATGAGCCTGTTCTCATCCATTTCCATAAAGACGCCGCAGGTCGAGTCGATGATCGGGACGCGCTCGGCATGCAGCGCCGCCTCCTGCAACGTGCTCTCCACATTCAGGTTGATCACATCAGCCATGTTCTCCAGGGTCTGCCCAGAACCGGCCTGGCAGCTATAGTTCATCTTCGCTTCCTTGACCGTGCCGTCCCGGCCGAAGCTGGTGAACTTCATGTCCTGCCCGCCGACCTCGAAGATCGTGTCCACATCCGGATTGTTGTGCTTTACGCCCAGCGCGTGGCAGGTGATCTCGTCGGTGATCCGATCGCTGAGCGCCATCCCCTGCTCGGCCAGGTCCCGCGCCTTGCTCTTGCTCAGCAGGACTTTCTCGTACAGCTTGCGGGCCGAGCCGGTCGCGCCAACCCCCTTGATCACAACCTTGTCTCTGTGCCTCGAAAGGTATCGCAGGACGCGTTTGAGCGATTCCTCCGGATTGCCATGGGTCTTGATATAGAGCTTGTCGAGCAGTCTGCCCGTTTTGATCTCAACGAGCGCCCCTTTGGTTGTGGTGCTGCCGCCGTCGATGCCGAGCACGACTTCGGTCCCGGGGGGGATCTCGGACGTAAGGTCTTCGCTTTTCTCGTGGACACGGGCGAGGCTGTCGGACAATGCCGGGGCAAAATTCCTCTTCTCGCGGCTGTGCTCGGCCACGCTCCTGAGCCGGTCCGGATCGAGAACAAACGCATTCTTTTCTTCTATCGCCTTCAGGGCGGCTCCGATCGCGGCGATGTTCTGGTGATACTCTGACCTCACCACCATTGTACCGAGCAGCTCGGACAGATTCTGCCTGACGAGGTCATTCGAGAACACGCCGCCTGTGGCGACGGCTTGCCCCGATTTGGCTTCTGCGGCGAATTCGCTTGTGCCCAGAACGTCAATTACGTAGTTCCTGGCCACGGTCCTGAAGAGGCCGGCCAGATTGTCGATCCGTGTCGCCCCCTCATTCTGCTTGTGGATAAGGTCCGACTGCACGACCACGCCGCAGCGGGCGAGGAATTCGCTCGGTTCCTCGGATCGTGCCGCTTCCTCCTCGGCCCTGCGGAACATCTCTTCCAGCCGCGCCTGGAGTCGCGCACGGTTGCGCGCGGTGGTCTGGCGTTTCTCGGATTCATCGCCAGCCGCACCCGCGTCTTCGAGTTCCGGGGCGAGTACCTCTCCCTCGAACATCCGCCGGCACTGCTTCTCGACGAGCATACCGGAGCCGCCGCCGCACTTTGTCCCGGTACGCCATTCGGAAATGATCTTGCGACTGCCCGTCGCCCCGATATGGAAGAAATAGGCGTCCTTGGCTCCAATGTGGAATATCCACTTCGCCGCCGGCGCCGCAAGCTCGGCGCCCGTCGGAATGGCCACACTGTCATAGACGTACAAAGCGCCCTGCATCACCCGCGGGCACGATTCGGCGGCACTACCCGTAAAGGCTGTGCTGGCTATGGAGGAAAGGTCGAACCGACCGCTGATGTCGCGCCAGACCTCTTCAACGGCCGCCAGCGGGTTCGCGAAGTGCATGATAGGCTCAGGGGAATAGACAATCGCCCCGGTCGCGTCCAAAACTGCAGAATGAACGAAACTGCTGCCGACATCCAATCCCACGTACAACTTCTTAGTACCGACTGTCGCTGTGTGGTCCTTGCTAACCATCATGGTTTCTTGCCTATTTGCTGGCCCTGGCTGCACCTGCGCCTCGATAGTGAGAGGAGCCACGGCAGTACGGTGTAGCCGGTGGATCCGTCGGTCCGACGCGGCGACTCAATCAGCACGTTTGTTAACAGTCCTTGTTAATTGAGACTCACCGTCCTGTGAAAAGACAACGGGTAAACCTTCTTGTTACCGGCGGCATGTGACTTTGTCAAGCCACCTAACAAAACCATCAACGTTTTTTCCACACTCCAAGACGATGCTGGTTCGCCCTATATCCTTATGCGACAAGAGTTTATAATAAGACCCCCCGCAGCTTTTCACAAAGCCACAGGCTATAAGACTACTATTACTATTCCTTTATCCTATCAACAGTAATAGTAAGTCCATCCCCACCCCAGGTGTAATACCCAGAAGCGCGATTCAGCCTCTATCGAGACGGCACCTACCGAACATAGGAATGTTGCTTCGGGTTTGCACGCGGTTTCAGGGAAAAAGGTTGTCGTGATGGGCTTGTCTGGGTACACTATGGCCCATTGATAGGCGTTAGGGCGTAAGGATCGCCCGTAGGTATTACGAAGGGGTCTACCATGAAGGTTACGTTTAACCGTTCTGCGCTGGCGGAAGCACTCGGGCTGATGACCTCAGTGGTTCCGAGCCGCACACCAAAACCGGTTTTGCGGTGTGTTCGTATCGCGTGTTCGGGCAAGGAGATGCGAATCTATGCCACGAACCTGGAGCTGGGGCTCGACTACCTGGTTTCTGAGGTGGAGGTGGAACAGGACGGCGAAGCTGTCCTGGAAGCAGAACGGCTGGCCGCGATTGTGCGGGAAAGCGCCGAGGATGTTCTTGTCCTGGAATCCAGTGACACCACGTGTGAGATACGAGGTGCCGACAGCCACTTCACGATCTACGGTCAGGATCCGAAACAGTACCCCAAGCTGCCGTCGTTCGGGTCCGGACAGGCGCATATCACCATTAGCCTCGAGCAATTGCACGCGGGGATCGAGCAGTGCCTTTTCGCCACGGCCAAGGAGAGCAGCCGGTATGCGATCAACGGCGTGCTGTGGGAGGTGAAGGGGAAGAAACTACTCTTGGTCGCTACGGATGGCCGTCGGCTCGCGCGTTGCCGGGTCGAACTCCAGCAGGCTCCGGCAACCGATGTGGCACAGCAGAAGATCATCGTCCCGGCTAAGACGATGGCCCTGCTGCAGAAAGTGGGGGCACACGACAAAGAGAACGTGGCGGTCAAACTCGTGGATAACCACGTGTTGCTGAGTTGTGCGAACGTCGTTGTGAGCTCCAACCTCGTCGAGGGAAACTTTCCCAAATATGAGGATATTATCCCGGCCGACCACGATAAGAAACTGACGTTGTCCACAGAGACGGCATTAAGCGGTGTACGCAGGGCCGCGCTGCTGACGAGCGAGGAGTCCAAGGGGATCAAGCTGTCGCTCAAGAGCGATGCCCTTATGTTCTCGGGCAGTTCTCCTGAGGCCGGGGCGGCGGAAGTGAGCATGCCGGTCGAATACAGCGGGGAGCCGATCGATATTGGGTTCAATCCGGAGTTTCTGAAAGATGTGCTGCGGGTCATACGCACGTCGGACTTTGAACTGGAACTGGGTCAGGCGGACCGGCCCGGTGTTATCAAGAGCGGGGCGGATTTCCTATACGTTCTGATGCCGATCAACCTCGGCTGAGCAAAGCGCTCCGCCCAACCTCGGAGCGGCAACGGGAGAAAGGATCGGGACTGAGCGATGGGCCGGCGTAAAACGTTCGAGGCGCACAGGATTGGCGATCTCGTCTCCGGTTTCGTGGAGACCTTGACGCCGTTGCAGAGTCGGTACGATTCGGTCGCCCAGGCCTGGGATAGCCTCCTGCCGGCCGGTCTTCGCGCCCATTGCCGAATCGCCGGGGTCACCAACGGCTGCCTGAAGGTGGCTGCTGAAGGGTCGAGTTACATGTATGAGCTGCAACTGTGTAAGCCTTTGTTGCTCAAGGAGTTGCAGCGATTGTGCCCGGGGGCGAGGATTTCCCGGATCGAGGTCGGCATGTTGCGGTGAGACCAGCGTTTCGGGGGCCGCCAACGTTTTCGAAGAGATAACTCGATAGCGGGAGGAAGCCTTTTCCGATATGATAAAGGGTTTCCATTCTGATATTCTTGGACGTTCTTGTATGCATGGGATTCATCTTTGAGGGCCGGTATGGAGGTTCATAAATACGACGCGAGTAACATCAAGATTCTCGGGGGCTTGGAGGCGGTACGCAAGCGGCCGGACATGTATATTGGCGACCGCAGCGCGGCGGGGTTGCACCATTTGGTGTACGAGGTCCTGGACAACTCGATCGACGAGGCGCTGGCGGGCTACTGCAGCGACATTACCGTGCGTATCCAGGCAGATGGGAGCTGCAGCGTGGAGGACAACGGCCGCGGCATTCCCGTGGAGAAACATAGAGACGCGAAGATCAGTGCGCTGGAGGTCGTGCTCACGACGCTGCACGCCGGCGGCAAGTTCGATACGGATAGCTACAAGGTCGCCGGGGGCCTGCACGGCGTCGGCGTCAGCGTGGTCAATGCGCTGAGTGAATGGCTCGAAGCGGACGTCTACAGGGATGGTGACCATTGGCACTTTGAGTGCAAGCGCGGCACGCGCGGCGGACCCGTTGAGATGATCGGCTCGACGACGAAGCGAGGCACGAAGATTACCTTCATGCCGGACGAAGAGATCTTCGGCGACGCCGAGTTCTCCTACGATACCCTTCTCAAGAGAATCCGCGAGCTGGCCTATCTCAATGCCGGTCTGAAGATCACGTTCCGGGATGACCGGGCCGACAAGAAGGAGATCTTCCAGTTTGACGAGGGCCTCAAGGCCTTCATCAAACACCTCAATGAGGGCAAGAACACCCTGCACAACGACGTCGTTTACATGGCGAAAGACGACCTTGAGAGCAAGATGAGTTGTGAAGTCGCCATGCAGTACAACGATGGGTACACCGACAATGTGCTCGTCTTTGCGAACGATATCCGCAACATCGACGGCGGCACGCATCTATCTGGCTTCCGGACCGCGCTGACGCGAACCATGAACTTCTATGCCCGGGCCAACAACCTGCTCAAGGAGGGCCAGGGCACGACGGGCGACGATCTTCGCGAGGGTCTGACGGCGGTAGTTGCCGTGAAGCTGTCGAACCCGCACTTCGAGGCGCAAACGAAGGTCCGGCTGACCAACCCGGAGGTAGGCAGCTTTGTGGAGACGACCGTCAACGAGCAGTTAGGGCACTACCTGGAGGAGCATCCGGCCGAAGCCAAGCGGATCCTTAACAAGGCCATCCAGGCAGCGGCCGCCCGCGAGGCGGCGAGGAAGGCCCGCGAGTTGACGCGGCGCAAAGGCGCGCTTGGCAGCGCGAATCTGCCCGGCAAACTGTGGGATTGCGCGAGTAAGGAGAAAACGACGACTGAGATCTTTATCGTCGAGGGCGATTCCGCGGGCGGCTCGGCCAAGGCCGGACGCGACAGGAACATCCAGGCGATCCTGCCGCTCAAGGGTAAGATCCTGAACGTGGAGAAGGCACGCCTGGAGAAGATGCTTGGCCACGACGAGATTCGCACGGTCATCAGTGCCCTGGGCACCGGCATCGGCACGGACGAGTTCGACGTGGAGAAATGCCGCTACGGCAAGGTTATTCTGATGACGGATGCCGATGTCGACGGTGCGCACATTCGAACGCTGTTGCTGACGTTTCTATTCCGGCAGATGCCCGAGTTGTTCAACAGAAGGATGATCTATATTGCCCAGCCGCCGCTGTATGAGGTCAAGACGAAGGGACGGAAGAAGTCTGAGTACGTCCTGACTGAGGGTGAGATGCGTCGTCGGATGACCGCCCGCGGCCTGGAAGGCACGGAGCTGGTGATCCGAAGCGGAAAGGGCAAGGGCGAGAAGCCCGACGAGACAGGCGAACGGAAGGTCACGGCGGCCAAACTCGAGGAACTGGTCAAGGCGCTGGCCGACGTGGAGCGCACCGTCAGCGTGCTGAACCGCCGAGGCATCCGGTTCACGGATTTCATTGCCGCACACTACGACGGCGAAAAACTGCCGCGATATGTAATCCGGCACGAGGGGGCGGAGGAGGTCTTTTACGAGGCGGGCGACTACGAGAAGCGTCTCGAAGAGCTGGGCGGATCGAGGAACGGCGGAAAGGCCAACGGAGAGGAGGACTCGTCCGCCGTCGGCGAAGAACTGCACGAGGTTGTGCGAATCGGGCAGATCAACCAGAAGCTCAAGGATGATTTCTCGCTGGACCTGAGGGACTTTCTGCTCAAGGCCGAGAAAACCGATTCGGGCGAGTCACTCCCCACGAAGTTCCAGCTCGTCCACGGCGAGGACGCCCACGAGGTCGCGTCACTGGGCGACATTTGCCCCGCCATTCGGCAGATCGGGGGAAAGGGCATCGAGATCAAGCGGTTCAAGGGGCTCGGCGAGATGAATGCGGACCAGCTCTGGGACACCACGATGAATCCGGATACTCGAATGCTTCTCCACGTTCGCCTGGACGACGCCGGCGAGGCCGACCGGCTCTTCAGCATTCTGATGGGAGACGACGTCGAGAAGCGCCGCCGGTTCATCCAGGAGCACGCCCTCGAGGTCCAGAACCTCGACGTCTGATGGGGCCTTCGCGACGGCCTGTCCGAGTGTCCTCCGCGACCTCCGCCAGGCGGAGACCTCGGGGGGGCCGGGCAAGACCGCAGGGCTGACTGTCGTCAGCCCGCCGATCATCTGGTCATCGACTTGGCGGCGCTGGGCTTTCGACCGTGGAGAGGTCGTAGTTGACCAGACTTGTTGCTTTGCGGAACTGCTCCTGCGTCAGGGTTCCCTGGGCATAGTTATCTACCTGGGCCTTCGTTGCCCTCAGGACCAGGAGCTGGGGCGACGACGGCCCGACTGGCTGGCGCTCCATGCCGTATGGTGAGGCGGTCGCGAAGACGTCGTTCAGCAGTACTCCTGGGTAGACCGCGTTGATCGCCACGGCGACGATGCGGTCGGCAGGGTTGAGACCGCGGATGTTGCTGGCGTGCTTGAGTGCGGTCAGAAAGGTCCTCTTAAGGCTCTCGACCTTCAGGTCATCATAGGGGGGCCTGCTGTCAGCGTCGCGGCCTGCGTCCATAGGCGCCGGCTGGCCGCGCATCTCTTGTCGGACCTCGGACCATAGGGCGTCCGCCTCGTCTGGCACGTTCGGCTCGGGCGTGTCCTCAGGTGGTGCCACGAGCGGGAAATCCACGTCCACGAGCAAGACCGCCCCGAACCCCGGCAGGTAAACGCCCCGTGTCGCGCGCCGTTGCTCTTCGGGCACAAAGGGCGGCCAGTCGCGCAGCTTCAGCCCGGAACTCGCCAGCAGCCTGTCCATGACGCGGCACATAATGTTCATATCCTCAGTAAGCCGGGCGAATGTCTCGGTCTCCATGCGCGCTGTCGGCACAACGAGAGCCGCTTGCGCTGCCATCGTTAGAGCCGTAATACTTCTGCTGATCCCAGAGGACCTCTCGTAAAACGCCTTGGCCAAGTCCTGGGCGACGGGGGCTTCCAACGATGCAGGCGGTGCCGAGGTGGAGGGCTGTACGGCAGCGCGTGATGCGGTCACCGCGACAAGCAGAACCAGGTAGAGTTGTATGCGTTTCATGTTCGTCTCCCGGTGTATGGTTCTTGTGTCAGTACTGAATGAGTTCGATACGCTGGCGAAACTCGTCGTCCGTGATCTGCCCCGATGCGAGGGCACGGATGTCCTCCATGCCGGCGCGCAGGGTCAGCATGGACGTTGCGCCCGGGGATTCAGTCGTGTCGGCGACCGGGGCTCCGCGAGGGTTCCAGCGGGCCTGCGACCGCAGAGCCCACTGCCCCGATGAGGGCGGCGCGCCTACCCCGAGCCCTTTGGCGACGACCGTCAGCACTGCGTTCTGATCCACTGCCCGAATGTTCGCGGCGTGCTTCAACGCCCGGGTGAGTGTTTCCTTGAGCTGCTGCACCTTGAGGGGGCTGTACTCGCTGCGCGGGCCCGGCCGGTCAACCGAGCGCGCCGTCTGCGGCGCGTAGGTCTCCTGCCGGACTTGATTCCAGAGCGGGTCCGTCGGTTCGTTCGGCTCGGTTTCGGGTTCCTCCACGGGCGGCGGCAGCAGCGGAAAGTCGACGCTCATCACGAACAGCGGGCCGTACCCTTCGACATACAGGCATTCCGTGCGATCCGACGGTTCGCCGAACATCTGACCCAGCCAACGGCCCTCGTCGCCGGAGCGAAAGTACCTGAAGATCGAACGCGGGTCCGACCCTCTGAGGCCCGCCTGCTCCAGCAATCTGTCGAAGACGCGGCACATGATGTTCAGGTCCTCCGTCAGAACGAGCAGGTCCCCGCGCGCGGACTGACCGCTCGGCACGAGCAGAACCGCGTTGGCCAGGCCCGCAGACGGGGTCTGCCCGGATATGGCGATACTCAAGCCGTACGGATCTGGCGCTGTATCTCTACCCCGTGTCCTGCGCCCGGACGATCGGGATTTGGAAGACGGCGTGCCGTAGAGCCCCAGGCCTGACGTGCTGGACGAGGATGCGGCCGAGGTCTGCACCGGGGCCACTGGCTCAGCGGAGGGAACTACCTGCGCCCGGGCTGCACCGCTGAGGGCGGTCATGGTGGCAAGCAGAACGCAGGTCCATACCGAGATAGTCTTTCGTGTGTACATGATCAGCTCCTGTCATTTGGGTCGTCTGTCACAGGCGCAGGCAGCGGGGCTTCCTGACGCGGGTACGTGTTGGCGAGTAGCTGCACCAGGCCGGTCCTGGTCCGCTGGAGCTCGCCCTCCGTTCGGTAGGCCAGGGTCTCAAGGCCGGTGGCAAGCTGCTTCTTGTCCTGCAGGCGGTTGGTCTCGATCCGATGGAGGGCCAGGGCGATGCTGCGCAAATCCTTGTCCTGTTCGGTCTTGATTGACTGGACGAGTTCGGCGAGGAGCTGGTTCGTCACGGCGTTGGAAGCGGCCAGGGTCTGGACGGCGTAGCGGTTCAGCTCATCGCGGTACTGTGCCGTAAGCTCCTCTTTCAGACGGACATACATATCGGCCAGGGCCACGCGGTAGCCCCGCCGCATCTCGTTGACCAGTCTGTCGCGGATAGCGGGTTCGATCGTGGCGGCTACCGAGGGCGTGAGCGTCTGGCGGAGTTGATCCGGATCCATCGGCGCCGGGCCCGTGATTCTTCCGATGACGTACCCCAGAATGAGGACAGCCGCTGCTGCCAGGGCCGGTTTGATGGTTCGTCTCGCCAGTTCGATCCGGCTTCCGCCCATGCCGCCTGCGAGCCGGATCCTCGCTTCCGCCTCGGCAAGCTGTTTGGCCGTGTCGCTGATAACTGCCTTCGGCACCGGCTCGGAAAGGCCCTCCTCCTTGAGCCGTGCGATTGCTTCGGCCAGACGATCTCTATCTTGTTCCATTGGGCACCTCATCTTCCTCGATCTGCGCCGCGCCAAGGGCCTCGCGAAGCCGGCTTCGGGCACTTCGATCTACACACCTTGCACACCGACAAATACCGATGCAGCGTTACACCGACGGCATTGACTCGTATGTCGAGTTGCCGGGCAATCTGGCGATAGCTCATCTCACTTAAGTAGCGCAGGCAAAACACCTTAGCCTCTTGCGGCGGCAACTGTCCGATGGCCTCTCTCAGTTGCCACGTCAGTTCTTGCGTTTGCGCGTGGCCGAGTGGATCCGGGGTGCTGTCGCTCGTGTCGTGCGGATCCTGCGCATTGGTGCGGCGCTTCTCCTGACGGTTCTTGTGTCGCAGCGTGTCGATGGCGCGCGTCGTGGCAAGCCGCACCAGCAGTCCCGGCACATTGCGCACGTGCTGCCGGCCGGAAACCTCCAGCGCCGCCAGGAACGTCTCCTGGAAGCAGTCGGCGGCATCCGCGTGATTGCCGAGCAGCCTGTAGGCCGTCTGCCAAACAAGCGGCCCGCAGTCCTTCACAATTACTTGCCAGTCATGCACTTGCAAGGAACGTCCCCGTCTTGTCCCGGCTGCCGAACCTCGTAAGGACGAGGGGCTCGTAAGCTCCTCTGTCCTCGTCCACACATATGTCGCCGCGTGGGGCCATTTTATTACGGCAATAGAGAAAAAGACGCCCGTGAGAGACCGCGATGTCACTCAGTCCGGGAAAACTTCAACTTTCTTTACTTCGCCGCCTTTTTTCGCTTGCATTTTAGCAGGGGCGCTGGCAAAATGCTGCACGTCGCTCCAAGAGAAGGCGCGTTTTTCAGGATGGAACGCTGGAGCAATATGGAGGCGTTATGATGACGGGCAGGCACAGAGACGTGAAACCGATGACAGGCAAGTGGTTGCCGCCTGCGCTTCTGGTTTTCGTCCTGTTCGTATTGTGCGGGTGTGATGGCGGAAGCGGGCCGTCGAGCCGTGTGGGGATGACGCCGCGCGAGAGGACCGAGGCGGATCTGCTTGCCGAGTTGAACAGGAATTTCGAGAATCCCCAGGTGCACTACGAGTTGGCCCGCCTGCACCATAAGTCGCAGAACTGGGAGAAGGCGGACTATTACTACAACCTGTCGCTGGAATTCGACCCGGCATTCAAACCGGCCCAGGCCGGGTGGGTGAAGATGTTCGTCGATCGCGGCGATCCGTCGAAGGCCGAGCAGTTTGCCAGCGGCTATCTCCGACAGGCGGCCATTTCCGTCACCGAGACACTGCGATTGGCGGACGCGTTCGAGCAAGTCGGCTTGGATGAATACGCGTTACGCGCCTTGAAACAGGCGATCGATGTCGCGCCGGACTCCGCTGAGGCCAACAAGCAGATAGGTTTCTATTATCTCCGAAAGGGTGATACGGCGACAGCCAAACCGTATCTCGTGCGGAGTTTCCAGTTGAATTCGAAGCAGCCTGATGTGGCCGGCGAGCTTGGCCGCCTGGGAGTCGTCGTGGAGGCGCCCGGGGAGCCGGCGGGGAGAATTGAGAAGCCGAAATGACGGGAGCCGGTTGGCTTCCCTGTGACACTGTGTTTTGTTTGCTTTTTCGTTGCCCCGTGGCGAAAGGATGCGCTGCGGGGTTTTTTTCTATCGGCCATCGTCTTTCGCAGGTGGCTGTCCGCGAGAGACGAGGTACGCCGGATCATGCACGGCTTGCATGCAGCGGATACCACGATCCTGGGAGTCTACCTTGTCGGCGTCGCCGGGATCGGCATCTGGAGCGGCCTCGCTGAGGTGGCGAGTCGCACGCATTGACCGAATCTCTCTCGGAGGCAAGACATGATTCTTGGCAAGTACTCTTTCGGAATGGGGGACCGCTTCGGCCACCAGGGCAAGGCGCAATTGGCCGCCTTGATTCAGGCGAAACAGCAGGGGCTCGATATCACGCCCGTCTGGAACAAGTCGAATCGCGAGCACGGCATCATCGGCACCAGGCCGGCGGACGTGCGCAAAGAGGCGGACGAGGCCACGGCCGCCTGCGACTGGAAGAGGCCTTACTTCGTGGATGCCGACCACATCGGCCTGGCCAACGTGGATGCGTTCCTCAACGCGAGCGATTTCTTCACGCTGGACGTGGCCGATTTCATCGGTCGGCCCGCCCCCCGCGCCGAGGTCGATGCGTTTATCAGCACGCACGGCGGTCTTTGCGGATCTCATCATATCGAGGGGATCGACGGGCCTGTCGAGCTCGACGAGGCCCGCCTGCGGGAGATCGCGGCGAAATACCTCATTGCGGTGCAGCAGGCCGGCCGGATCTATCGTCACATCGAAGGTGCGAAAGGAGCGGGCCGCTTCATCACCGAAGTTTCCATGGATGAGACGGACACGCCGCAGACCCCAAGGGAGATGCTCGTCATCCTGGCCGCCATCGCCGACGAGGGCATCCCGGCCGAGACCATCGCGCCCAAGTTCAGCGGACGGTTCAACAAAGGCGTCGACTATGTCAGTGACGTGGAGGCGTTCACCGTCGAGTTCGAGCAGGACTTGGCCGTGATCCGGTTCGCCGTCCGCCAGTTCGGGCTGCCCGAAACGCTCAAGCTCAGCATCCACTCCGGCAGCGACAAGTTCTCCATCTACCGCCCCATCAACGCCGCGCTCGAGAAGTTCGACGCCGGCCTGCACCTCAAGACCGCCGGCACGACCTGGCTGGAAGAGTTGATCGGGCTGGCCCTGGCCGGCGGCGAGGGCCTCGTCATCGCCGGCGAAGTCTACTCGAAGGCGCTGGCTCGCATGGACGAATTATGCGGCCCCTACGCGACGGTCATTGATATCGACGAGACAAAGCTCCCCGCTCCGGAAGAGGTCGCGAAATGGGACGGCGAGCGTTTCGCGGCGACCTTGCGCCACGATCCGGCCGAGAGCCGGTACAATCCGAGCTTTCGCCAGCTCCTGCACGTCGGCTACAAGGTCGCCGCCGACATGGGCCCCCGCTTCCTGAGCGCCCTGCAGCGATACGAGCCCACCGTCGCCGAAAACGTCACCACCAACCTCCACGACCGCCACATCCGCCCGCTGTTCTTGGCAAAATCAATCGAATAGGGTCTGTTCCGCTGCAGGGGCCGCCGCTGGCACAGTTGTGGCTACAAGAATTCGGCGAGGGCGGCGAAGGCGGTGAAGCCGGCGCCGAAGGAGACGAGTAGGGCCTTCTCATTCCTCTGCGGCCTGGCGTCACGGAGGGTCTTGGCCAGGACGAACATGACGGAGGGGGAAGACATGTTGCCGTAGTCGCGGAAGACTTCGTAGGAGAATCGCAGCATTTCCGGCGTGAGTCCTAATTGCTTCTCGACGGCCCTGAGCACCTGGGTCCCGCCGGGGTGGATCGCCCAGCAGTCGATATCGGCCAGTGTCAGGCCGTGCCGCGCCAGGAGACGGTGAATCACCTGCGCGACGGCTTTGGCCCCGATGACCGGCACGCTTCGCGTCAGCACGTTTCGCAGTCTGCCTCCTCTTGTCGTGTAGCGCAATTGTTCCCGGTACTTCGGCAATGTCACCGACTCGAAATCGACGAATCGCAGGAGGCCGCCACCGGGGTTCCCGTTCAGATTTGCCTGGAGAACCGCGGCGGAAGCACCGTCGGCAAAAATACTGTTGCTGACGATGAGGTCCGGGTCGGGACCGAGGAAGAACGTGGCCGAACAGATCTCAACCGACAGGCACAGGACCGTCTTCTTCGCTCCGGACTGGATCATGCGAGAGGCGGTCTCCAGGTTGGGAATCGCCCCCCCGCAACCCATGCCCATCAGGTCGAGCACGGACGTGAAGGCCGGCAATCCGAGGTCCTCCATCAGGTAGGAGGACAGCCCGGGGCACAGGTACCCGGTGCAGGTGTTCACGACGAGTCCTTCGATTTCCGAGGGCTTCAGTCCCGCCCGATCGAGGGCGGCCCGTGCCGCCTCAGCGGCGATCTTCCGGCCGTGCCTCGCGAAGCGTCCGATCAGGTAGTCGGGATCCTGCGAGCAGATCTCCTCGTCCGCATCCACCGCGATGTGCCGGCCGCGGATAGGCCCATTGAGCAGCAGCTCCCTGTAAAGCTCGCGCTCGCTTTGCTCCATCGGGAAGTGCGATTCGAGGAAGAAATAGATCTCCTGCTGCGAGGCGTATCGCTTCGGATTGGCTGTGGCCAGCGCTGTCAGTACGGCTTTCATTGTCCCTCCTTCCCGTCGAAGCGGACGACCCCGACGACGCGGCAGAACCACGATCTGCCGACAACCGCCGCCGGATCATGCTTTACCAGAATGTCTGATAGCTCGGCTGGCTTGAAGCCCCGCCGGACCGAAAGCAAAGCATCGTGCCGGACCTCCGGACCGACCGGGAGGGTCAGGATACGGCACGCGATGGTGTTCAGCAGGCAGCGGTGCAGATCGTTGATCAATACGGCCTTTCGCACGAAACCGCGCAGGTGTTCGATCAATCTGCCGATTTCTTCGGCCGTGAGATGATGGAAGAACATCGAGCCGACGGCATAATCGAATACGCCGGCCGGCTGATAGCGGAAGACGTCCGCCTGCTCCAGTTTGATGCCATGGTCATCTGGACGGGCGATGGCCTTCCGTGCCATTTCGATTGCCTTGGCATTGTGGTCGAGACACGTGAACTCCAGCTTGTGCCCGTGCTCGCTCGCCCAGCGGCCGACGGCTAACGGGATGTCACAATCACCGGTCCCAAGATCCAGGACTCGCACGGTCTTTCCCCCGGCGACTGCTGAGAGCTCTCGCGCGAGGAATTTGCGCACGGCGCGGATTCCCCCGCCGGTGCAGTTCACAAACCTCATGAGCCTGTAACTTCGCTCCACCAGCAACGGGTCGCCATCCGGCTGATCCAGAATCTCCGAGCCGCGTGCACGCTGCTCAAGCACCCCACAACCCTCCATCTATGAGTGTCCGCCTGGCCCGCCTGATTCGCCCGGACTGCTCCCGGCGGAAATCGGGATCGATCGTCACCGCCTCGGCCGCGATGTCCTCGCAATACCGGCAGTCGTGGCAGGACAGGCGCGAGCACTGGCGCCGCTCGAACTCCTCGATGAAGCTCGCGGGAATCTTTGAGGCGTCGATATGGAATGGATTGCGGTCCAGGGCACACAACATGCCTTGCCGTTTCAGCAGGGAGTAGAAAAGCGCCAGTCTCCAGGGTCGGACCTGGTACGGCCGGAGGAAGTGGCGTAGCAGCCAGAACCTCTGCTTTGCAGGGGCCTGTTTGAATCCGTACGGCAGGATCAGCTCAGCGAGATTCTCGCCGGAGTGTCGGCGACTGTAAGCCTCGACGCGTTTGAGCAGCTCCGGCGACGGCATGCCCCTCTCCAGCAGCTTGAAGTTGTCGTATCCCATCGCTTCGTAGAACTCTGTATCCTCCGGCCGGATCCAGCCGGCCTTGATGAGCATGGACGGATCCTCCAGGCGCTTCAACGTGCAGTTCAGGAAGCAGTAGTCGATGAACAGGTTGCGGGAACCGTCGGAACTGTGGGCGAAGCCGTTCTGATGATACGACTGCATCGGGCAGTTGGGCAGGCAGGGGTGATTCGCGATCAGTTGCAGCTCGCAATCGACAGCTTGGCGAATCGCCCGCAGTGCGGCAAAATCGCGATTGATGGAGAAGCTTTCCAGCGTCAAGGCGTCGGCGCCGAGATCCCGCCAGAAGCGGGCCCGCCGGGGTGTGTCAATCTGGGCAAAGATGCCCACCTTGACGTAGAATTCGGGGAAGGTGGTTTTGACTCGCTCCAGGAGATACGGCGTGGATACCGTGAGCCGGCGGATACCCATGGCCCCCAGGCTCTCCAGCAGGCGCGTGAGCTTCTTCTGCCAGCGGCGACCCCATTCCCGATTGCCCAGGCACGAGCTGTTCAGAAGGTAGTTGAAGGCGATGCCCTGCCGGTCGAGTGCCGAGACGTAGGCCGCGAGATCCGTCTTGGTCAGAGGCGTGCCCATGTAGCTCGGACGTCCGCCCCCGACTGCATCGGCCGGGAACTTGCCGTAGACCTCGGCTACCGGCAAGCCCGCAAACTGCGGAACCAGGTCCAAGTCGTAATTGGCGGCCACCGAGAGCTTCATTGCCCTTGTCTCTTTGTGATCCGTTTGCCTAAGTCCGACGACTGTGCTTCTGCCTCTATATACAGGCGAATCGTCGACGGGGTCGATGAAAATGTGCGCGGGGTCGCCTCTCGTCGATCGTGTAGCGGTCGCGGAAATCCGCCTAATAATACAGAAAACGGGGATGGACTGCCGATATACACCTGTGTCGGACCCGGACGGGGAGCGTACCGACATTTGGAAAGCGGCTTTTATCGGACACACCGCAGGAGTGGTATTGTGAAAAGGAACAAACGAACGCGTGGGAACAAGGCGAGAGAAGTGATCTTCGGCGCGGGCGCCAGGACCGCCCTGCTGTGCCTGGGTGTCGGCGTGTGCCTCGTGCTGCTGTTCAGTTGTCTGAGCTTCGATATCGCCGATGCGCCCAGCGAATATGCCTATCCGCACAACGAGCCGCCGGCGAACTGGTGCGGTTCCATAGGGGCCTTTCTGGCCTACTACCTGCTCTATTACATTGGTCCGGGCGTATTCATCATCCTGCTTTCCGGGACATCCTATTGCGTTGCGAAGCTGGCCGGTCGGCCGGTCGGTCAGCCGGTGTTTCGGGTCGTTGGACTGGTGCTGCTGACAGTGGCGGCCTCTGTGACGTTCTACTCCTTTTGGCCTCACAGGGTGTATACGTTCCCGATGGGCTCGGGCGGCGCGCTTGGTGTCGCGACGGCAGCGTTTCTCAAGAGCCATTTCGCGCGGCTCGGTGCGTTCATCGTGGTTTCGGCGACGTGGTTCGTCGGCCTGGCGCTGCTGGCGGACAGCCTGATCGTGGGATTGTTTGCCATGGGCGGCGTGGCCTTGCGGCGTGTCGTAGGATTCGTCGTGCCCGCATGGGCGGTCGCGAGGGAGCATTCCGAAGCCCTGACGGAGATATGGCAGAGGCTCAGCGCCCGACAGAAGAGTCTGGCCGAGCCGGCGCCGGTCCGGAGCCAGCCGGTGTCGGTCGCGGAGGAGCAGCCGGAACCGAAGGAACAGCCTGGAGAACCCGCGAATGCGCCCGACGTGGCGGCCGCGAAACGGTCGGAGGTCGTCGAGGTCAGGCAACCGCCGGCCAGACCGGAGAAACCGGCCTTCGTCCAGCCTTCCTACGATGACTATACCCTGCCGGCACTCGATCTGCTTGCCGAGCCTGAGTACGGATTCGGCGCCGTTCAGGAGAAAGTGGTCAAATCGAAGGCTAGTGCTTTGGAGAAGTTGCTGAGTGAATTCAACGTGAACGCCCGCGTTGTGGCCGCCGAGACGGGGCCCGTGGTGACCATGTTTGAATTGGAGTTGGCGGCGGGGGTCAAAGTCAGCCACATCTCCAGTCTGGCCAACGACATGGCCCGGGCGCTGGGCGCCGGGGCGGTGCGCGTGGTGGCCCCGATCCCGGGCAAACACACGATCGGGATCGAGGTCCCGAACAGCGAGAAGGAAAAGGTGCGGATGAGGGGCATGATGCAGCAGGCGGGCCAGCGCGCCGGGAAGATGGAGATCCCGCTGTTCCTGGGCAAGGACTCTTCCGGCGAAGCGCTTGTCTCGGACCTGGCGAAGATGCCGCACCTGCTGATCGCCGGGACGACCGGCTCGGGCAAGAGCGTTTGCATCAACACGATCATTGTGGGTGTTCTCCTGACGAAGCGGCCCGACGAGGTGAAGCTGATCCTGATCGACCCGAAGATGGTGGAAATGACGGCGTTCAACACCGTGCCGCACCTGATGTGCCCGATCGTGACCGAGACGCAGACGGCCGTGCAGATCCTCGAATGGGCCACCGTGAAGATGGACGAGCGGTATGCCCTGCTGGCCGAGGCGCGGGTGAAGAACATCGCCGAATACAACAAGCTCGGCACCGAGGAGATCATCGCCCGCTTCAACCCGAGCACGCCGGAAGAAGAGGCGAAGATCCCCAAGAAGCTGCCCTACTTCGTGATTGTGATCGACGAGCTGGCCGACCTGATGATGACGGCCTCCAAGGAGATCGAGGCCTACATCGTGCGGCTTGCCCAGAAGAGCCGCGCCGTTGGGATTCACATCATCTTAGCGACGCAACGGCCGCAGGCGACGGTCGTCACGGGCCTGATCAAGTCGAACATGCCGTGCCGAATCGGGTTCCGCGTGGCCGCCCGCATGGACAGCCGGATCATCCTCGACCAGAACGGCGCCGAGACGCTGCTCGGCGAAGGCGACATGCTCTTCCTCAAGCCCGGGACCAGCGACCTGATCCGCGCGCAGGGCACGTTCCTCGACGAGATGGAAATCCGTCGGATCGTCAAGCACCTCAAGGAGGTCGCCGAGCCGCAGTTCCATCCCGAGCTGACGCAGTTGAACAAGGTCAACGCCGCCGACATGCCGCGAGACGAGCTGTTCGACGAGGCGGTCCGCGTGGTCCTCGAGACCAAGCGCGGCAGCGTCTCGCTGCTGCAACGGCGTTTGAGCATCGGCTACGCCCGCGCCTCGCGCATCATTGAAATGATGGCCGGGGCCGGCATCCTCGGCGAATACAAGGGCAGCCAGGCCCGCGAGGTCCTCGTGACGGTGGAAGAGTACGAGCAGCTTCGCAGCCAGATGGAGGCCGACGCCGAAGATGGCTACGCCGACCTCGCCGACGAACCCGAGGAGAGGGTCCCGGAGAAGGCCTACGCCACGGAAGGCCAGCAAGGCTACCTCTCCACCGATCCCGACGAGGACGACTGACCTCGCTCGATCATAAGCGCGACGGCCGACAGCGCACCGTCGCGGGTCGGGCTATTTCCTCCCCTTCTTTCGAGCCATGAGCCAGGAGCGCTGGGCCCACCGGGCCAGTTCGTCTCGGTCTTCGAGGACATCCGCAGGGATTTCAAAATAGGACATGACGGCGCTCTTATCCTTCTCGGGATAGGGCGCGAAGGGAGCCGATCCTGCCTGCAGAAAGTCGTCGCGGTTGGAGTCGTCCACCTTGAGGTAGGCGACGTCGTCGGCGATGAGTCCGAATATCGTCCCGTCGCGGTAGAGGCCGGCCCCGCCGAACATCCGGCGCACAGACACATCGCCCCAGCTCGAAAGCTGCTCGACAACGTAGTCCGCGAATTCATCCGATACAGGCATTAGATCTGCCTCTCTGGATTGTTCATCACCGATAGAGCAAGACTATGCCCCCGCGGAGCCATGCTGTCAACACCCTGGGCGGCGTGCAGGATGAGGTTGTTGTGATGACTGCGAAATTCGACGGAGGCAGGCCGATGTGGTAGAATCCTGGGATGGGCAAGGACTTGAAGGATCAGGCGCCGGCGGAACTCGAGCGGCTCGTCGTTGGGCTCGGGCAGAAGAAGTATTTGGCCGGCTACCTCTTCAAGTTCATTCACGTCCAGAACTGTGACGACCTCGGCGCGGTCAGCACGCTGAGCAAGGCGTTGCGCACGGAACTCATTGAGCGGGGGTATTTCATCTCGCGGGTTGGCGTGGTGGACTGCCGGACGGACCGGGATGGCTCCGCAAAGGTTCTGTTCGAGCTGGGCGACGGCGAGCGGGTTGAGGCGGTGCTGTTGCCGGAAGAGCAGCGGCGGACGCTGTGCGTCTCCACGCAGGTGGGCTGCGCGATGGGCTGCGCGTTCTGCGCGACGGGCCGGATCGCGCTGCGGCGGAACCTGACAGCGGGCGAGATCGTCGATCAGGTCAACGCGGTCGAGCAGGACGCGGGCCGGATCACCAACGTCGTCTATATGGGGATGGGCGAGCCTTTGGAGAATTATGACGCCGTGCTCAAGAGCGTTCGCATCCTGAACCATGCGGCCGGAAAGAACATCGGCATCCGGCACATCACGATCAGCACGTGCGGGATCACGCCGGCCATCCGGCAGCTTGCCGACGAGGACCTGCAGCCGCGACTGGCGATTTCCCTCAACGCGCCCGCCGATGCGCTGCGCAGCAGGCTCATGCCGATCAACCGCAAATATCCCCTTGGCGAGCTTCTCGAAGCCGTGCGCGCCTACCAGGCGCGGACGCGCCAGCGCGTGACGTTCGAGTACGTGCTGATCGAGAAGGTGAATGATTCCGTGAATCACGCGCGGATGCTCGTGAAGCTGTTGCGGGGGCTCGTGCACAACGTGAACGTGATCGAGCACAATCCGTATTCCGGGTGTGAGTTTCGCGGGAGCAGCCGGGAGCGTATCGGGCGGTTCGCGTCGGCGCTCAAGGACGCCGGCGTGGAGACGACGACGCGCTTCAGAATGGGCCGGCGGATCCAAGCGGCCTGCGGGCAGCTCCAGGCCGGCTATCGAGCGGGCAGACAGGAGAAGCTGGGCTAATGGAACGAGACGGAAGGATCGTTACGGTTGGTCTGTCGCCGGCGTGGGACATCAGTTGTCGCGGCCAGGACCTCGATTGGGGCCGGCACGTGGAGATCGACGAGCAGGTGGTCCGGCCGGCCGGCAAGGCGCTCAACGTCTCGTACGCTTTGGCGTGGATGGGCCTGGACAGCCTCGCGGCGGGGCTGTGGGGGCGCGAGGATTATGAAGAAATGCAGACCGCCGTGGCCCGGCTCGGGGGGCTCATAGAGCCAGAGATGACCGATGTGGCAGGCCGAACGCGCCAGAACATCACGGTCCTCGATACGCTGAATCATCGGGAGATGCACCTGCGTTGCAGGAGCAGCCTGGCCTGCCGGCACAGTCTGTCGCTGCTCAACGCCGATCTGAGCAGATTGATCCGGGACGGCGATACGTGCGTATTTGCCGGCGCCATGCCTGCCGGCACGCTGCTGAAGCAGACCGTCGATCTGGTCCGGACCTGCCACGGCGACCGCGTGCGCAGTGCCGTTGATACACACGGGCTCGTTCTGAAGAGCCTCGTGGAGGCCGGCTTGCCCTGGTTGATTGCGCCGAACGTTGAGGAGTTGTGCGAGCTGCTCGACTCCGAGATCGAGGACACGCCGGCCGCCCTTGCGGAGGCGGGTCGGATGCTCCTGGACACGGTCGGTATGGTTCTGATCAGCCGGGGTACCGATGGCGCGGTGATTGTGACGAAGAACGGCGCCTGGACGGGCCGCTGCAGGACGCAGGGCAAGGTGCTGTCCACCGTGGGATGCGGCGATTACCTCCTGGCCGGCTTTCTGGCCGGCATTCGCGAGACGGCCGATCCCTGTGCCGCACTGGGGAGGGCCTTGAAGACAGCCACGGCCCACGCCTGGGGCTGGACGGAGAGTGCAAGCTACTCCGAGGCGGCGGGGATCGAGATCGACATTGAGCCCGTGGCAGGTTGATGCTTGGGGGATTTCCGTGGCCGTGGCGTGTTCCTTGGGGTATTATCCACGGGAAGCCGTAGGAATCTACTTTGGAGGTGTTGAGCAGATGACAAAGCACGCATCGCGAATGTTGACTGTGACCACGGCGTGCCTGGCCGTTCTCGCTCTGTGCGAGGTCGGCGCCGCGGCGGTCCGGCTCGAACTGAAGCTCGGCAAGGGCAAGACCTACTACCAGAAGGGGGTCGTGGACCAGAAAATCACCCAGACCATCATGAATCAGCAGCAGACCATCGATCAGAGCATCGGTAGCGGACAGAAGCTCGACGTGCTGGAGGTGGATGGCCAGGGGAACATGCGGATTCGATACACCTACCTCTGGTTGCGGTTCAAGAGCACCAATCCGATGCTCCAGCAGGACTACGACTCCGCGCGCAAAGCGCCGGTCCCTTCGGGGGCGGAAGGATTCGCCGCCCTGATCGGGCAGAGCTATGACATGGAGCTAAGCCCCGGCGGCAAGGTCCTGAAGATCGAGGGGATGAAGGAGTTGCGGGAAGCGGTGCTCCAGAAGATGCCTGCGAGCGCCAAGACGGCCCCGACGATGCAGGTCTTGAACACGTTCCTGGACGAGGGCAGTATCAAGGAGATGGCCGAGGCCTCGATGGCCGTCTATCCGGACGGGCCCGTGGAGCAGGGCGATTCGTGGGAGGAAGAGGCGAGCCGGACCATAGGATTCCCCACGCTGACCGCGTCCAAATGGACCCTGCAGAAGCGTGCAGGGGGTGTCGCCACGATCGGGGAGTTCAGCTCCCTTCGGTCCAATCCGGACGGTCCTCCGATGGATGCCGGGGGCATGAAGATGAAGGCCGACCTGTCCGGAACGCAGGAGGGCACGTTGCTGGTCGACGAAAAGACCGGCCTGATTACCTCCAACAAGGGTCGCCAGAGTATCAAGGGCGACCTGAAGATCGGCGCCTCCGCCGAAGGGCCTTTTGACATGATGACAATCCCGGTCGTTTTCGAGACCACCGTCACGACCGAGGCGGGCGACCGGATGTGGGAAATGCCGTCCGAGCAGTAGTTGGGAAGGTTTTCAGGCGGGCGTTTGGGGCATGTGGCCGCCCGAGATCGGGTTTTTTTCACGGCATCCGACAAAAAGATTGACCGGGGGCATCGGATTCGGTATAGTCCGGCGGTTAGGATTGCCTTGTCGCACGGGGTAGACTCGGGCCGCTGGGCGGCCGCAGGGGTCAGCAGAATCACGGCATGGCTGACTCAAGCCTCCGACAAGGTCTTACCAGACCGCTTCTTACGGCGGTTTCCGTGACAGCGTCTGGGTCTATCGACTGACGATCTACGGTTTTTGCGTTGCCCGCCGTCCGGGACGGATCTTGGGCGTTCTGGCTTGAGAATCGCGGATCATGAATCCCTGGGTTCGATTACCCGGTGGTGTAATGGTAACACATGAGGTTTTGGTCCTCATATTCCAGGTTCGAGTCCTGGCCGGGTAGGTTGTTTTTCCGGATGGTCGATGAATTGGTGAACGGAATTTCGAGAGAGAGTCATGGCTGAACGGGTAGCAATCTTGTTGGCGGCCGGCGTGAGCAGCCGGATGAACACCCAACTGCCGAAGGTGCTGCACGAGGTTACCGGGCGGCCCATGCTCGCCTATGTGCTCGATGCGTGCCGAAGCGTTGGCGTCGACAAGATCTACGTCGTCGTCGGCTTCGGCGCCGATCAGGTGAAAGAGCGATTCAATGACGATGGATCGGACATCGTCTGGGTCGAGCAGCCCGAGCAGTTGGGAACGGCCCATGCGGTCATGTGCTGCAAGGAGCACCTGCAGGATTTCACAGGGCAGACTCTTGTGCTCTGTGGGGATGGACCGTTGATCCGGGCCGGGACGCTGGTGACCCTGATTGATAAGCACGAGGCCGAGCAGTCGGCGGCAACGTTGGCCACGGCGGTCCTTGAGGATCCGACCGGCTACGGGCGCATCATCCGCGATGCCTACGGCAATATCCAGGGCATCGTGGAGGACAGCGATTGCACGCCCGCGCAACGGGCCCTGAGAGAGGTGAATCCGAGCTACTACCTGTTCAACAACCAGGTTCTGCTCAAGGCCCTGGAGAGGGTCAAGCCGGACAATGTCAAACAGGAATACTACCTAACGGACGCGCTGTCGGTGATCATCGGAACGGGTCACAAGGTGGTGGCCATCACGGCGGTCCGGCCGGAAGAGGCCATGGGCGTCAACAGCCGCGTCCAATTGAGCGTGGCCAGCAAGATCATGCAGCACCGCATCCAGCAGGAGCTGATGGAGAACGGCGTAACCATCGTGGACCCGGATAACACCTGGATCGACGCCCGCGCGCAGATCGGCCAGGATACGGTGATCGAGCCGTTCGTGTATATCCACGGCGAAGTGAAGATCGGCCGCGATTGCCGAATCGGGCCGTTCGCCTTTCTCAGGCATGGGACGGTGATCGGAGATGATGTCGTGCTGGGCGTATTCACCGAGGTAAAGAACGCGTCTTTGGCCGATGGAGTCCGTGCCCGGCACCACAGCTACCTCGGCGATGCCGCTATCGGGCGAGACGTCAACGTCGGGGCCGGATCGATCACCGCCAATTTCGATGGCGAGAAGGTCAACCAGACGGCAGTTGGCGATGGATGCTACATTGGTTCCGGCGCCGTCCTGATTGCGCCGCTGAGCTTGAAGGCGGGGGCGCACGTCGGGGCGGGCATGGTGGTTTCGCAGGAGGACGCGGACAAGTTGGTGGAAAAGTCGCAGCAGGACACAGAGGATCGACAAGCGCAATAGCAAGGGACTGACCCACATGTTTCTGAACGACAATCTCAAGATATTTGCCGGAAGCAGCAACCTGGGGCTGACCGCTGAGGTGTGCAAGTACCTGGGTCTCCCGACCGGCGGGGCCAAGGTCGGCAAGTTCCCGGATGGCGAGAAGCTGATTCGGATCGAGGATGACGTGCGTGGTCGGGATTGCTTTGTGATCCAGTCCACCTGCAAGCCGGTGGATGAGCACTTGATGGAGTTGCTGATTTATCTGGATTGCCTGCGGCGGGCCAGCGCCAAGCGCATCACGGCGGTGGTCCCGTATTACGGGTATGCTCGCCAGGACCGCAAGGACGAGGGCCGCGTACCGATCACCGCTAAGCTTGTGGCGAATCTGATCAATACGGCCGGGGCCGACCGCGTGCTCGCGATCGACCTGCATGCGCATCAGTTGCAGGGTTTCTTTGATATCCCGGTCGATCATCTGACCGGCGAACTGGTGCTGAGCCGGTACTTCAAGGACAAGAAGATCTCGGATCTTACGGTGGTTTCGCCGGACGTGGGCAACATCAAGACGGCGGCGCGCTATGCCTCCCATTTGAACGGTGACTTGGCCATCGTCCATAAAAGACGGATCAGCGGCTCGCAGGTCCAGGCCGGCGAGTTGATCGGGTCCGTGGAGGGATGCAATATCCTGATGTGCGACGATATCATTGCCACGGCCGGCACGGTCTGCAGCGCCGTGCAGCTCGTGAAGGACCGGGGCGCAAAAAGCGTCTATGTCGGAGTGACCCACGGGGTGTTCGCCGGGCAGGCGTTGGAGCGGCTCGAGAAGGCGGCGATCGATGAAGTGGTGATTACGAACACGATTCCGCTGACGGAAGAGGCAAAGAAGGTTAAGAAGATCAAGGTATTGAGCGTCGCGGCCATGCTCGGAGAAGCGATCAAACGGATTCACAGGGATGAATCGGTCAGCAGTCTCTTTGGCCAGGGCGTATGATCGAGAGCGTTTTGTTTCCGCGATAGAGAGTTTTCGGTTTGCTGAGTTTTTTTCAGGTGAGATCCTTATGAACAAGACATTATCCTTGCAGGCGGAGATGAGAGAGAACACCGGCTCGCATGCAGCAGCGGCGGTCCGCAAACGCGGTCGAATCCCGGCCATCGTGTACGGGCACAAGCAGGAGCCCGTGGCGGTCTCCCTCGATGCCCACGATTTCATAGAAGGCCTCCATCACGGGCGCCGATTGATGGACATCACGATCGGCGGGAACACGCAGAAGATGCTCATCAAGGACCTGCAGTACGATCATCTCGGGCGTGAGGTCATTCACGTGGACCTGATGCGCGTGGATGTGACCGAGATGATCGAAGTGAGCGTTCCGGTTGAGTTGAAGGGGACGGCCAAGGGCACTCACGAGGGAGGAATCATCGAGGAGCACACGGATCACATCGAAGTGGAGTGTCTGGCCGTCAATATCCCGGAGTCGATTGTCGTATCCATCAAGGACCTGGGCGTCGGCGAGGCGATCCATGCCGGGGATATCAAGCTGCCCGATGGTGTGAAGCTCGTAAGCTCCTCGGAGACGATTGTCGCGACCTGCCACGTACTCGCGGTCGCCAAGACCACGGAGCAACTCGAGGAAGAGGCGCCGGTAGCGCCGGAGCTGATCCGTGAGAGAGAGCCCGAAGAGGAAGAGCCCCAAGGCACCGAGTCGTAGTAGAGTCGGCGGTGCCGTGTTGGTCTGAAACGGATGGCTGAGGTCAGACTTGTTGTTGGTTTGGGAAATCCGGATCCGGAGTATGCGGAGACGCGGCATAACCTGGGGTTCAAGGTGATTGAGGCCCTCGATGACCGGCTCGGCATCGAAGTCGGGCGGCGCAAGTTCGGCGCCCGAATCGGCGAGGGGCCGTACGAGGGCAAGAAGGTCATACTGATGAAGCCGTGGAAATACATGAACTGTAGTGGCGAGCCCGTAGCGACGGCGGTCGGCTTCTACAAGCTGGATCTGGGTGATCTGATGGTCGTCACGGACGATCGGGCCCTTGAGCCGGGGACGATTCGCATTCGAGCGAAAGGCTCGGCCGGCGGGCACAACGGCTTGGCGGATATCGTCGAAAAACTGGGCACGAACGAGTTTGCCCGCTGTCGCGTGGGGATCGGCCAGTGTCCGAGTGCGCTGGCGGTCCGCTACGTGCTCGGCCGACCCGAGCCCGAAGAGAAACCGTTGCTGAATCAGGCGATTCTCAGGGCCCGGGATGCGGTGCTGTGCTGGCTTGAGTTCGGTTTGGAGAAGATGATGAACGAATTCAACAGAATGCAGGAGTGAGAACGGCTGCACCTGTCTGGCTTACGTGTTGACGTGAACGTGTTGTTTATCGGGAGGTAACGAGTTTGGAAATGACTGCAAAGCGGTTATACGAAGGGATGTTTCTGATGGATTCGGCCCTGGCGGCGGCCGACTGGGACGAGACGCTGGCCGTGATCGAGAACATCCTGAAACGAGCGGACGCGGAGGTGGTCGCGATGCGCAAATGGGGCGAACGCAGGCTCGCCTACGACATCGACCACAAGACGCGTGGAACCTACATTCTGTGCTATTTCAAGGCCGACGGCCGGCGAATCGCGGGCATCGAGAAGGACGTGCAATTGTCCGAGAAGGTGATGCGCGTGCTGATTCTCACCACGGAGAAACGACCGCCCGAGATGATCGAGCAGGATACCGCGAGTGCGGTGAAGGAAGAACCGCTTGAGGGAACTCCTGCCGTCGAGGAACCCCACAAGCAGCCTGAAACGGGTGCAGGGGAAGAATCGGCTGAGGCGTCCGAGGCGGCAAAAGGTGCCGTCGTGACGGAGCACGCCGAGCGGCAGGCCGCACGGGAACCGGGCTCTGACGCGCCTGATGAAGCTGCAGAGGGACCGGGCCAACCGGACCCGTCGGCGTGACACCGGCTGTCGCCGACTCTGCGCGGACAGGTTGGGCAGGTTGCGGTACCCGAGTTTTTACGGAGAGCTTGCATATGGCTAGTTACAACAAGGTCCTGCTGATGGGGAATCTGACCCGTGACCCACAGCTTTCATACACGCCGAATCAGACGGCCGTCGTGGATTTCGGTTTGGCGACGAATCGTCGGTGGACGGCTCAGGATGGAAGTCAGCGGGAAGAGACCTGTTTTGTGGATTGCCGGGCATTCGGCCGCATGGCGGAGAACATCAACAAGTTCATGAACAAAGGCCGGCCGATCCTCATCGAGGGCCGCTTGACCTTCGATACGTGGACCGGCCAGGACGGAACGAAACGGAGCAAGCACAGGGTTACGGTGGAGAACTTCACGTTCCTGCCGGGCACCGGCGGCGGACCCGGACCCGACCGGTCCGACCAGGGATATGACGCGCAGGCCGGCTCCCCGGGCGGACGGACGAATGAACCGATACCGGATTCTGATATACCTTTTTAATCGCCGGCGATCGCTTGAGGTGGGTCGTGTGTGCGACCCCCCTTCATGGCTGTCGACGGCTGACCAATTGACTCTGAGGTAGGATATGGCAATACGACAGAGAACACAGAGAACCCAAAGAACACAGAGAACGACGAGAAGAAGAACGGGATTCGCGGGCGCCCGCGATCAGACACAGTGTCGTTTCTGCCGGGGTGGCATCAAGTACATCGATTACAAGGACGTCGATACCCTCCAGAAGTTGCTGACCAATCGGGGCAAGATCTACTCGCGCAAGCGCAGCGGCAACTGTGCCGGTTGCCAGCGAAAGGCGAAGGCGGCCATCAAACGGGCTCGTTTCATGGCTTTGTTGCCGTATTCGGCGTGATTGTTCCCGAGGTTCAGCGATCGCCGGCCGCCGGGGATCAGCGGCCCAGCACACGCGACCGGCGACGATCGACTAACGATTTTAAGAGGTACCGGCTATGAAAGTGTTGCTTTACGAAGATATTAAGAGGCTCGGTTGGCTCGGCGATGTCGTGGAGGTCACCGAGGGGTATGCCAGGAACTATCTGCTGCCGCAGGGCCTGGCGAAGGTGGCGACCGAAGCGAATATCCGCGCCATCGCCCAAGAGAAGGCCAAACGCGCGGAGCAGCGGCTCCGAGAGCAGAAGCGCGTCGAGAAGGCCGCCGAGGCGGTGGACGGCGCCGAAGCGGTGCTCGCCGCCCGGGCCAACGAGCAGGGTGTGCTGTTCGGGTCCGTCACGGAGCCCATGATCGCGGCGAATCTGCGGGCCCAGGGCTTCGAGGTGGCGGATGAGATCGTGAAGATGCCCGAGCACATCAAGCATGTCGGCACGCACGACGTTACGCTCCGGTTCGCCGAGGAACTGACGGCCACGGTGCACGTGGTGGTTGTGGCCGAGCAGGCGGAAGAGCCGCCGAAGGAAGAACAAGAGGAGGAACAGGAAGAGGAGAAAGAAGAGCTGGCATAGGCCTGAAACACGGCGCAATCTCCCCATGATGACTCCGTCGCCTGAGGGACGCCGGGCTCCGGCTGTTTCTCAGGCGCGGTCTCGTTTGTAAGGAATTTCCTGAATCCCGTTGTTTGAACCTTTTGACGCCGGCCGACCCCGGCGTCCGCCCATCTGCGCCTCGGCGTGTCCGTGGGCTGAGCGGTCACCCCGCGGCGGACGGGCCGCACGCCGCCGCCGGCAGTGCGCTTCTCACAGCACCCCATCAGCCCTGTGGCTGTTCGCCTCCCCCATCCGTCCTAACAGGTCGGCATCGACTTATGGATCAAGGTGTACATAACTCCCTTTTTTATAGGGATTTGCGGCCGCTTTCCCTGCGAATGTCATAACCGAAGGAGAATGCACCCTCCCTGGTTCGATGTTGTCCGAATGTTCACATTTCGACATATGGGGGGCGGCGGTTCCATGGGAGGATTCTGGGTATCCCAGGCGGTTCTGCCCCGGCGGACATGGGTGTGACGAGTCTGCCTCGTCGTTGGCTTTTGGGGCCGTCGTCCGCTGCGGATCCCGAGCTGAACTGCCGGCGTATTCGGACAAATCAGGATTTTCCGAACTGGTGTCGGCTGGTGTCGTAGCATACAGTGAGGCATAAGTGAAACGGAGCGTCGATTCTCAGGAGTGCCTCGCTGTACGGCGCAAGGCTGCGCGCTGTGACGACGGTCACGGCTGACACGGTGATACGGGGATTCCGGATTTGAAGTGATGAGGTCGGATGGACTAATAAATGGTCAAACCTACCCTTGGATCCGGCTTGCATTCCAAAACAAGGCCTCTCTTATGAGAGACCGCTGGGGCGCGAATGCTCGCACCAGTGACTAAGCCATCCACAGGGCCTCCAACCAAAAGGCTGCGAGCCTGCACAGACTCGCAGCCTTTATCGTTCCCATCGACTGTCTAAAACGTGCTTATTGACGAGCAGGCGGGCGTATACTATGATCGGCGTTTTGCTTGATGCCCGCAGGACGTTCTTTCGGGCTGCCGAAACCAATCGCTGTCGAGAGACTTCACATGCTGAAGAGAACGCATAATTGTGGGGAGCTTCGGCTCCAGGACGCCGGCGAGAAGGTCGTACTGGCCGGCTGGGTCCAGTCCTACCGGGATCATGGGAACCTGGTGTTTTTTGATCTGCGGGATCGCGAAGGGCTGACCCAGTTGGTGTTCGATCCCGAGATCCAGCCGGAGGCGCATCGGCTCGCCCGGACGGTGCGTTGCGAATGGGTCGTGGCCGCCAGTGGCACGGTCCGCCCGCGCGGGGAGGGCCTGGAGAACCCAAAACTGGTCACCGGGCAGATTGAGGTCGTCGTGGACCAGTTCGAGATCCTCAATATGGCGAAGACGCCTCCGTTCGAGCTTGACGCCGCCACCAGGACCAACGAGGAGACCCGGCTGGTCTATCGGTACATCGATCTTCGCCGGCCCGACATGCAGCGCCGGCTCAAGGTCCGGCATCGGGCTACGACGCTCACGCGCGAATACTTCGACGAGCAGGGATTCTGGGAGATCGAGACTCCCATGCTGGCCAAGAGCACGCCGGAGGGCGCGAGAGATTTCCTCGTGCCCAGTCGTTTGAACAAGAGCTGCTTCTATGCCCTGCCGCAGTCGCCGCAACTGTTCAAACAGATCCTGATGGTCAGCGGCGTGGAGAAGTATTTCCAGATCGTTCGCTGTTTCCGTGATGAGGACCCGCGGGCGGACCGGCAGGCCGAGTTCACCCAGATCGACGTCGAGATGAGTTTTGTCGACAGCGACGATGTCATCCGTGTCAATGAAGGTTTGGTGGCCCGGATCTGGAAGGAGATCATGGGCGTGGAGGTAACGCTGCCGATCCGCAGGATGTCCTACGCCGAAGCCATGGCGGACTACGGGATCGATCGCCCCGACCTTCGGTTTGATATGAAGCTGAAAGACATCTCGGATCTCGCCGCACAGACGACGTTCAAGGTGTTCACCTCGACCATCGAGAACGGCGGCGTGGTGAAAGGTCTGTGCGCCCCGGCGGGCGAGACGTACTCGCGGGCCGATATCGAAAAGACGCTGACCACCTTGGTGATGGACTACGGGGCTAAGGGCCTCGCGTGGGCCAAGGTCAAGATGGAGGGCGCGACGCCCACGTTCATCGGCGGAACCGGCAAATTCTTCACGCCCGAGCAGCAGAAACAGTTGGTGGAGCGCTTCGGCGCCAAAGACGGCGATCTCCTCCTGTTTGTAGCCGACAAGGAGGCCACGGCCAACAAGGCCCTGGCGCCGCTTCGCTGCCGGCTGGGTCGCGACCTGAAGCTGTACGATCCGAAGAGTTTTGCCTTCGTGTGGGTGATCGATTTCCCGCTGTTCGAGTGGAATGAGGACGAGAAGCGTTACGACTCGCTGCATCATCCATTCACGGCCCCGGTGCCCGACGACATCCCCAAGCTCGAGACGGACCCGGCGCATATTCGCTCCCAGGCGTATGACATCGTTGTCAACGGCAGCGAGATCGGCGGGGGCAGCGTTCGTATCCACAGGCCGGAGATGCAGCAGAAGGTCTTCGACCTGCTCGGCATTTCGCGTGAACAGGCAGAATCGCGATTCGGTTTTTTCTTGAAAGCTCTGGACTATGGCGCCCCGCCTCACGGCGGAATCGCCTTCGGACTCGACCGGCTCGTCATGCTGCTGACGGGCACGGAGAACATCCGTGACGCGATTGCGTTCCCGAAGACCCAGCGCGGTCAGTGCCTGCTCACCGATGCGCCCAGCGAGGTGGACCAGAAGCAGCTCGATGAGCTCAACCTGCGGACGCAAAAGCACCACCTGCACGCGGTCGAGCAGCCTCCCGAGCAGCAGTAGGAACGAGGCGGCGGCGCTGAACACGTGGCGCGCGGAATCATGCCGTGACGCAGATCAGTGCTTCGCCGGTGGGGCAAAGACGATCTCCGCGAGCTTCCGGCGAACCGGTTTGCACGCGCCTTTGTCGTGCGGATGGGCCCGGTTGGTCAGGATGATCAGGTAGGTCTCGGTGGCGGGATCGCAGACGAGACTGGTTCCTGTATAGCCGGTGTGGCAGAAGGCATCCGCCGATGTATGGGAACCTTTGACCCAGGAATAGCTCGAGCTCACGTCAAAGCCATAGGCCCGGCCGTGCGATTGGGGCTTGGTCAGCATCTCGACGGCGGCGGGGCTGAGGACTCTCTTTCCTTTCCACGTCCCGCCGTTCAGAAGCGTCCGGCAGTAGATGGACAGATCGGAAGCGGTGGAGAACAAGCCCGCGTTGCCGCTCGTGCCGGCCATCAGTCGGGCCAGCGGATCGTGTACAGTGCCGCGCAGCAGTTCGCCGTCGACAATTTCCGTCGCGGCGATATCAGTCTGCCACGACGCCGGCGGATTGAATCGAGTGTGCCTCATACCGAGAGGCATGAAGAGATTGGCGTGACTGAACTCCTCAATGCTCTGTCCCGTCACGACCCTGACGACTTCGGCGAGAGTAATGTAGCCCAGGCAACTGTATCGGAACTCCTGCCCGGGCTCGGATTGGGCCTTGAGAGTGCAGATCTTCTCGATGACCTTCTCGGGACAGGGGCTCCCGTACTGGGTCTTCAGATTGTTGGCATCCGTATACGCGGGCAGGCCGGAGGTGTGGGTCAGAAGGTGGCGGATGCGAGCCTTCTCCTTCCCGTTGCATGCGAAGGCCGGCAGATGGTCGCGCACGTAATCATCCGGATCGAGCCGGCCCCGGTCCACGAGGATCAGGATACTCGCCGCCGTGGCGATCGGTTTCGTCAGTGAGGCCATGTCAAAGAGAGTATCCTTCCCCATCGGCTCCTCAAACGGCTCGGCCACTTCCAGACCGAAGGCCTTCCGGTAGAGGGTCTTCTTGCCGCGGCCCACGAGCACCACCGCTCCGGGGAAATGGCCGGCCTGGATCTCCTCTTCGACGACACCATCGATCTGCATGAGGTGCGCGTAGCGTGCATCCTCCAGCCGGCAGCTTGCTGAAAAGCTGAGGAGCAACGCAAGTGCGAGGGCTGTGAAGCGATTGCGTCTCATGGGGTCCTTTCGGTGTGATTGCCTCGGATGCGCTCGATGGCCAGCGCCACGGGCGACGGGACTTCTTCGCCGCCCTCGGCTCGCTGAGCGATCTCTTCCATGGCCTCGTGCAGCATCTCGCAAGCGTGCTCGTAGGTGCATCCGGTCTCGTGCATGATCAAACGGCAGCCGCGGTCGATGAGCTTCTTGTTGCTGGGCGAGACCCAGACCATGGCGTTGCCGAGCACGCGGCCCATCCGGACCATCGTTGCCGTCGAGAGCGTGTTCAGGATGAGCTTGATCGCAAGACGCTCCCACAGTCGAAGGGGCGACGGCGGAAGATCGCAGGGGACGTGGATGTGCTCGTCCACGTCGAGCGGCTCTGCGGCCGGACCGAACGTGATCGCTGCTGTCCTCTTGAAGCCGGCCCGCCACTCGGGTGCCATGCTTGCGCTTGCGTAAGCATGTTCTTTCTCTCGAAGATGCGCGGCCTGGATGCACACCAGCACCGAGTCGGGGGCCTCGGTGCGCGAGGGATCGGGCTCGTTGCCGATACGGAACCTGTGGATTTCGGCGTTGTCGAGCTTGGGCGGATTCGTCTGGAGCGACATCGGCGCGTTCAGTTGTCTGAAGACTTTCGGGCCCCACGTCAGGCCGCGAGGCTCGCGCTGCAGCATGTCGCGCCACGCCTGTTTCGTTGGGTGATGCGGATTCTTCACGAACGCCCAAGACACGGGCGAGATCGCATCGCCGTCCTTGCGGAAGGGCGGCATCATGAACGTGGGCGAACGCTCAGTCGTGTCGGTCAGAACGTCGAGCAGCAGGGAATCGGCGAGATAGGTCACCAAGCCGTGCTTGCGGTAGATCTGTTCCTCTAACTCGACGGCCCGCGCGATGGCCGCCACGGCCTGCGGGCTCGATAGTTGGCCGAGCAAGCGTTCGAAGAGCCGGCGGTACTCCTGCGTGGCACGTGCAGGCTCGGGCGCCATGCTTACGCTTGCGTAAGCGTGTCTTGCCACATGGCCGCCGCTTTCCTGGAGGAATCGTGCGATGGCCGTTTCGAGAGCGGCGCCGACGACGAGAAGCTCGGCCGTGGTTGCCTGCATCCGGGTCGAGCCGGTGATGGCCATCGGACCGGTTGCCAGGTCGAGCTTGCCGATGCGCGGCTCCTCGATGACCTCGCGCGAGCGCTGCACGTGCCGACGTAGAAGCTCAGTCGGATTGTTGTAGACGAAGAACACATGAGCCCCGACGTCGAGCCCCTGCCAGGCGGTGCCGATCACGAACGGTGTCTCGCCGCCCTCGGTGATGGCGACGACGACGTCGCCGGCCTGCACGCCCGCCTCTTTCAGTTGGCGCCGGCCGAAATCGGGGAAGTCTTCGAACCCCTCCACCGACTTGATGAGCGCGAAATCCCCGCCGGCCATGACGCTGATGCAGTGCTCCTGCATCCGTGCGGCCTCGCCCCAGGGCGGCTCCATCGCGCGCCAGAACTCTCGCCACGCGGCTTCCAGCAGGATGCTCAATCGGCCCGTGGCCCCGCAGCCGGTGAAGAAGATCTTCCGGCCCGCGCGCATCGCCTCGCGCAGCGCCTCGACGAGGCGGCCGAACGACTCCTGCGCGAAGATCCTCTCCAGGGCCGCCGGGATATCGTCATCCACCGATTGCAGCAGGCGAACGCCCGCTTCGATATCGGTCTGCATGGTCTGCGAGAGCCGCCGCGTCTTCGGATGCGAAGACTCCGTCAGCAGCTCGCCTAAGCGAAACGCCTTCTCCCGTTCAAGGAACTCCCTGGCTCTTTCTTTGGCTTGCGACATCATTGATTCCGTGAAGCTTGCTCCGTTTCCTCCGGGGCGGCCGACACGAGGATCAGGCCATTGGCGACCCGGCGTTCTCGGCCGTCGGAGGGTGAGTTCATGATATGGCCGTCCAGCCAGAGCGTCGAGGAGCCGCCGCCGTCAAGGTTCATGGCGTAGGCGCAGCCCAGCCGTTTCATGAGGGCGGCAAGCTCCGGATAGGTCATGCCCACCGAGAGGGGCTCCTGCCGGCCGTCCACAACCACCATGAAGAAGTGTTCGTCGTTCCAGCCGAGAGCCGTGCGCGGATGTCTGGGCAGCGGCGGCCGCCACTCGGGCGATTCGCGCGCTTCCAGCAGGATGGGTCCGCCGCCAAGGGCTGTGACGACTCCTGTCAGGTCCGGCGAAGTTGTAAGGTCCAGTAATATGGCGACGCCTGGTATCAATGACGGCAGTTCCTTGGCCAGCCCGGGCCCGATCGAGAAGACCATCTTGTCCGGGGCGAGCCGGACATCGCCTTGCTTGCTGACCGTCGAGATTCTCGCGCGACAGGAGCACCCCGGCCGAAGCGGCAGCCAGTCGCCGTCACCCGATCGCTCCAGGACCAACTCGAGTCCGGGGCCCGTGCGTGTCGATGCGCCGATGGCGGGCGTGTACAACACCGCCGCATCGTCGCCTCGCGCTGCATTCAGCGTGAACGTGAGGTTCAGACCGTCCGGTCCCGTCGCGCGGAACTTAGCTGCGACCGGCCCGATATGAGGATTACCTTGGCCATCGATCCAGAAGCTGGTTCCGGCTGGTGAGCTGATCAGTTCGCCCCGAGCGATATGCAGACCCGTAGGATCACCCTGGTACGGCCCGGGGCGAATGTGAAAGAAGTCGCCGTTGACCGCCGCCAGGGGCCGGCCTTGTGCTTCGCCCAGGCGTGCGACTTGCTCGGCGACGGAGGCCAGGCCGTAGACGTGGCCGTCGGCCAGCGTCGAGACGAGGCGGAACCGCGCACGCGAGCGCTCCACCTTCACCACGTGGATCGACCAGGGACCGTCTCCGATTCGATGGTGAATGTACTCGAGCCCCGGCCCCACGCGGGGCGTATCACGTGCGGGCAGAGATTCCGAACAGAGTAGCCCCACCAGGCAAAGGGAAATGCCGAGGGCTCGGGGAAAGTTCCCGGCCGATCTCTTCCGCCGGCGGATGGTCATACTCCTCATGTTCCCGATATCCAACATCCAATCGTCACGGCCTGAATCGAGATGGTCCTGTGTATTGATACCATCTTCGCACGACCGTGTAAATGCGATTCAGCCCAGGTTGCCGGCGCGCGCGGGTGGGCGTATAATCCTGTCGATCCATTCGACAATCTTATATCGATCGCAGGACGGCCGTGAGTGACCTGATCGCACAGCTTGCATGCAAGGAACCGTTGCGGGTGGCGGGGTTGATGTCGGGGACGTCGGCTGACGGCGTCGATGTCGCCATCGCGGACATTTCCGGGCGGGACGTTCGCCTGCTGGCGTTCGATACGTTCGCGTACTCTGCGGCCATGCGGCGGAGCATTCTCGCGCTGTGCCGGCCCGAGACGGCGAGATTGGACGAGCTCTGTCACTACAACCACGTCCTGGGCGAGGTCTTTGCGGACGCCGTGATCGAGCTCTGTGACAACAGCGGCATTCCGCGGGCATCCATCGACGTAATCGGCTCGCACGGCCAGACGATCTACCACGATCCCAAGGGCCGCCGGTTCAGCGGGCGAACCGTTCGTTCCACGCTGCAAATCGGCGAGCCCTCCCGGATCGCGCACCGCACGGGCATCACAACGGTCGCCGACTTCCGGCCGCGCGACATGGCCGCGGGCGGCGAGGGGGCCCCACTCGTGCCGTACGCCGACGAGGTGCTGTTTCGAGACGAACATCTGTGCCGGGCCGTCCAGAACATCGGCGGCATCGCCAACGTGACCTTCCTGCCGCCCTCGGGTCGCGGCACCCAAGAAGGTGTTGTCGCGTTCGATACGGGGCCGGGCAATATGGTCATCGACGGCATGGTGCGGCTCATCACCGAAGGCAAACGCCACTATGACCGCGCCGGCGCGATGGCAGCGAAGGGCGAGGTATATGAAGAGCTTCTCACAGAGATGTTGCGGCACCGGTTCTTTCGGCGCCGCCCCCCAAAATCCACCGGCCGTGAGGCGTTCGGGCAGCAGTACTGCGAGTGGTTCCGCGGCGAGGCTCGCAAGGAGGGACTGGCCTCCGAGGATATGGTCGCCACGGCCACGGCGTTTACGGCCTCGACCATCGCTCTGGCCTATCGCACGTTCCTGCCGCGGTTGCCGGATGAGATGATCCTGTGCGGCGGCGGCGCGCACAACACGACGCTTGTACACATGTTGCAGCGGCGGCTCGAAGGCGTTAGAATCCGCTCGACGGACGAATTCGGAATCAGTGTGGATGCCAAAGAGGCCGTTTCCTTCGCCGTGCTGGCGTACGCCACGATCAAGGGCATCGCCAACAATGTCCCCCGCGCGACGGGGGCGGACGAGCCGGTCGTTTTGGGGAAAATCGTGCCAGGGAGATGACAATACACAGACGCCTGCCAACGACCGAGAAGCGCAATCCGAGAAGTGAGAATATCGATGAGCGCTCGACTCTGGAGATTGTCACGCTCATCAACGAGGAGGATATGCTCGTCCCCAAGGCGGTCGGCAGGCAGCGGAGGAACATTGCCGCGGCCGTCGATTTGATCGTGGAGCGCTTGCGCGGCGGCGGACGGCTGTACTACGTCGGCGCCGGCACGAGCGGCCGGCTCGGCGTGCTCGACGCCTCCGAATGTCCGCCGACATTCGGCGTCCAGCCGACCCTGGTCCAGGGGATCATCGCCGGCGGTCGGCGAGCCCTGGTCCGTGCCGTTGAAGGTGCCGAAGACCACGCCGATGATGGCGCCAAAGCGATCGACAAGAACCGGCTCAGGCCGAAAGATGTGCTCGTGGGGCTGGCGGCCTGCGGGATGACCCCCTATGTGCGCGGCGCGCTGCAACGCGCGCGTCGGATCGGCGCGGGAACCATCTTCGTCACCTGCGCGCCGGAGGCGGTCGGCTCGCTTCCCGCGGAGATCATCATCAACCCTGTCGTCGGTCCCGAGGTCGTCACGGGCTCGACGCGCATGAAGGCCGGCACCGCCACCAAGCTCGTCCTCAACACCCTGACAACCACCGCCATGATCAAGCTCGGCAAGGTCTACGGCAATCTCATGGTCGATCTCCAGGCCACGAACGCCAAGCTGCGCGATCGGTCCATTCGCATCGTCATGGCCGTGACGAAGCTTCCGCGCCCACGGGCCCGCGCCTTGCTGCAACGCGCCGGAGGCAAGGTCAAGGTCGCCATCGTCATGCACTACCGCCGGGTGGATGCAAAGCGCGCCCTGGAGATCCTGGCGGAGAACGGGCAGTTGCTGCGTCCGGCGATTGAGGAGGCGACAGGACCGGCATGATGTCAGCGCACAAACGTCTGTTCTCCCTTGTGCTATTGACGGTGCTTTGCGCGCTGATACACCTGTCGGCCACTCGTGTAGCCGCAGCCCAGGACCTGATTTCTCTCGAGGAATTCATCGCGCCGTTTCCCGGTGATCTGCAGGCGAAGGCCCGCGCGGTCTGGGATGCGATTGGGCCGGAGATACCTCCGGCGCGATCCGACGCCGGGGCGAAAGAAGTCTCCGATGAGGACCTGTTCGCCGAGATTACCGTCGAGAACAAGGAAGTATCTCTCGCCCGGTTGCAGGAGCTGCGTGCGCAACTGTCGGTCGCCCGCGCCCACCATGAGGAAATCGTGCGCGCTTGCACACGGTGGAAGGCGTTCGCCGAGCGCGTTGAGCAGCTTCCCGGCATGGGAGCCGTTCACCTGCGCTCGCTACGAATGGTGAACGAGCATCAGGTCCTTCTCCAGGAAGCCCGGAAGCGCGTGCTGTCTGTAGAGAAGCAGATTGCTTCCCGCCGGGTCGGCACAGCGCTCGATGAGATCTCCCGGAACTTCACCGGATGGGACTGGCTTGTGATTGCCGGCTATCTGGTCCTGACGACCGTTCTGGGCGGCCTGCTGGCGGGCAAGCAGGCCTCCATGAAGGATTTCTTCCTGGGCGGTCGCAAGCTTCCCTGGCCCGCCGTCTGCGGCTCGATCATCGCCACCGAGCTGTCGGCCGCCACCTTCCTCATCGCGCCGGCCCTGGTCTTCTCCCGCGGCGGCGACATGACGTATATCCAACTCGCGCTCGGCACCATCCTGGCCCGTCTGGTCATCGGGTATTTCTTCATCCCGGTCTATTATCAGCGCGAGATTTATTCTCCCTATGAGTACATGGGCAACCAGTTGGGTCCGCGCGTCCGGAATCTCACGACGGGACTGTTCATGATCGGTGGGATCCTGGCTCAGGGCGCCCGCGTCTACATCGCGGCCAAGGCCCTCCAGGTCATCACCGGCACCGATACCGCCACGTCGATCATCATCATCGGCATCGTCTCGATCGGCTGGACCATCATGGGCGGGATCACGACCGTTATATGGACTGATGCCATCCAATTCGTGCTGTTTACGGTTGGCGCGGTGGCCGCCCTGGCGTTCGCCGCCGCCACGGTCGATGGCGGCCTGGCCACACTCGTCTCCGAGGCCTATCACGCAGGGAAACTCAGGGTCATCAATCTCAACTTCAACCCCAGGGAAGCCTACACCCTCTGGTGCGGGCTGATCGGCTTCAGCTTCCTGACGCTGGCCTCGCACGGCACCGACCAGCTCATGGTGCAGCGCATGTTCACGTGCAAGAGCCAGGATCATGCGCGCAAGGCCGTCGTCTGGTCGGGGCTGTCACAGGTACTGACGTATCTGCTGCTCTTCGTCGGCGCCGCCGTCTTCGTCTACTACCGGCACATCCCGCTGACGGGGCCGGAGCAGGTCGTCGTCGATGATGACTCCATGAAAGTCTTCGCCGTCTACATCGTGGACGTGATGCCGCCGGTCTTGTCGGGGCTCCTGATGGCCGCGATCTTCGCGACCGCCATCTCCACGCTCGACTCGCTCCTGGCGGCCCTTTCGCAATCGACGATCTCGGTCCTGTACAAGCCGTGGCTCAAGCCCCAAGCGTCCGAACGTCACTACGTTCGCGCCTCCCGCGTCATCGTCGTGATCTGGGGCATCCTGCTGACCGGCTTCGCCATCTACTGCGACGTTCTGGCCCGCTCGTACGCCGACCTGATCCAGTTCGCGCTGGCCATGGCGGCTTATACCTACGGCGCCCTGCTGGGCACGTTCCTGCTGGCCTTCCTGCCGACCCGCCGCGACGACCTGGGTCTGATGTGGGGCGTGCCGCTGTCGGTGCTGACCGTCTTCGCCCTCAACTGGCACCAGACGGTGCCGCAATGGATCGTGCTGATCGCCGGGGTGGTCCTGCTGGTTCAAGCCTTTCGTCACCTCCGTCAACAGCCGACGAAGATCCTCTATGTCGGCCTGGCCGTGATGCTGGTCATGATGGTCAGCATGGCCGTCATCGGACGAACGCCCGACGGCCAACCCGTCCACCTCACTCTCGCCTGGCCCTGGCACTTTCCCATCGGGACCGCCGTGACCTTCTGTCTGGGCATCCTCGTCGGCAACAAGAAGTCGTAGGGGCTCCAGCCCGTCGGATGGAGGAGGGACGCCCTTCAAAGGGATTAGATCGATTTAGAAGGGGCTCGTGCTGGAAACCGCTGGCGGGGACGGCGCAATCGCAGTAGAATCCGTGTGGGCCGAGCCGGCCCCTTTCCGTTCGAGGCGGCAGATGCATGTTCAGACACAGGAGGCATCTCCATGAACGACAACGTCACCGGGCGTCGTGAGTTTCTTAGGGTTGCGGCCATCGTCACGGCGGGGGCGGGATTCTTGAGTTCGCCGGCTCGCGTGTGGGGCCGGAACCAGGGGGGCAAACTGCTGAAGGCGTGTCAGTACCGCATGCTGCCGAAACAGCTTTCCGATGCGGAGAAATTTGCGCTCGCGAAGAAATGCGGGTTCGAAGGCGTCGAGGATTCTCCGCTGGCGGACCTCGAAGCGGCGAAACGGCGCGGCGAACTCGCCCGTGAGGCCGGCGTGCCGATCCATTCGCTCGTGTTCGGCGGCTGGAACACCCCGCTCTCGGACCCGCGGGCGGAGGTGGTCGAAAAAGGTCTGGCGGGTATGGAAAGCGCGATGCGCTGCGCCAAGGCGATGGGAGCCGACGCCGTGCTGCTGGTTCCGGCCGTCGTGACCGAGACGGTCAGGTACGCCGAGGCGTACGAGCGCTCGCAGAGGAACATTCGCAAGCTGCTGCCGCTGGCCGAGCAATTGCAGGTGACCATCGCTGTCGAAAACGTGTGGAACAAATTCCTGCTTAGCCCGGTCGAGTTCGCGCGTTACATCGACGAATTCGACCATCCGCGGCTGAGGGCCTACGTCGATGTCGGCAACATGATCCTCTTCGGCTACGCCCAGGACTGGCTGCGCACGGTCGGGCGGCGCATCGTTCGCATCCATCTGAAGGACTTCAAGCGCCAGGGCTACCGGTGGACGAATCTGCTGGAAGGCGACGTCAACTGGCCGCAGGTCCGCCGGGCCCTCGACGAGATCGGCTATGATGGATACATGACCACGGAGCTCGGCGGCGGTGACGAGGCCTATCTGACCGATCTGGCTCAGCGAATCGACAAGATCATCGCCATGAAACCCGCCTGAGGCGGCGGGCCCTGCCCGATTCGCCGACCGATTCGCTCCGAAAAACGGTTCTGGAATCAGACGATGGGTTGCGTTAGTATCGTGACGTCAACGCATGATACAGGAAAGCAGGTAAGGACGATGAATCAGATCAGACAGGATTTGACGACCGGCCAGTGGGTCATCTATGCCACAGGCAGAAGAGAACGGCCCGTTGACGTGCACCGGAATAGGGCGACCAGGCTCTCTCTTCCCAGCCGGGATGCCCATTGTCCCTTCTGCCATGGCCATGAGGCGGCGGTGCCGGAGATCGTGATGGAGCTGCCCGGCAAGGACCCCAAGTACTGGCAGACACGAGTGGTCCGCAATAAGTATCCGGTGCTGGTGCCCGAAACGAGCGTACGGGAAGACCAGGAAGGCATCTATCGCGCGATGGCGGGTTACGGGCGCAACGAGGTCATTATTGATACCCCGGCGCACAATGTCGACATTGCCGCCATGTCTGGCGAGCAGGTCCGAGCCATCGTCGAGACCTATCACAGGCGTTACGTCGATATCTACGCCACGGACGAGAACATCCAGTGCATCATCATCTTTCGGAACCGCGGTGAGCGAGCCGGGACCTCGCTCATGCATCCGCACTCTCAGTTGGTGGCAAGCGCTTTCATTCCCGGCTGCATACGCGTGCAGGAGCGCAGAGCCGAAGAGTACTTCGACCAGAAGAAGTCCTGTGTATTGTGCGATATGATTGGCTTCGAGCGAAAGAGCGGCAAGCGGCTCGTTTTCGAGAATGAATCGTTCATCGCGTTCGTGCCATTTGCCGCCGAGGTGCCCTTCCAAGTATGGATTTTGCCCAAGGGACACCAAGCCGATTTCGCAGAGATCTCCGACCAGGCGAAGACCGATTTTGCGGGCGCTCTTCGGGACGTTCTTCGAAGACTGGACGAACAGGTGCAGGGTCCGGATTACAACTACATCATCAAGAGCTTCTCCAAAGAGAATCGGTCCGCCCCGTATCTGCACTGGTATGTGGAGGTCCGGCCGAGACTGGTGACAGCCGCCGGTTTTGAAATCGGCTCGGGTGTGCACGTCAACCATTCGATGCCCGAAGAGGACGCGGAGATCCTGAGAGAGGCCTGAGACAGCGCCGGCCAGGAAAACGGTGTGCACGGCACACCCTACGAGGTTGTCCGGGCCGGTCCCAAAGCGCCTTCGCGGTTCGTGTCGACGAGGCCTTGGTTGGTGGCGACGGCGTAGGAGCAAACGAGGTCGCCGGTGACGTTGTTCATCGTCTCGAACATATCGAGGATGGGATTGATGCCGAGAGCGAGGGCGACGATGACCGCGACCTGGTCGGCGGTCAGGCCCATGCTCTCGAGGATGATGAAGAGGAGCATGAGACTGCCGCCGGGGACACCGCCGGCGCCGATCGAGGACAGCACGGTCGTCATGACCAACAGAATCAGGCTGCCGAGCGTGAGGTGGACGCCGAACATGTTGGCGGCGAGGATGGCGAACATGGGCAGGTGGACGCAGACGCCGTCCATGTTGATCGTGGCGCCGAGTGGCAGCGAGAAGCTGGCCAGCTCGTTGTGGATGCGCAGGTCGTCTTCGGCCGTCTTGATCGAGACCGGCAGCGTCGCGGCGCTGCTGCGCGTGATGAAGGCCATGATCATCGGCTCGCGGATGCGCCTGAGTACGGCCAGCGGGCTGTGGCGCGTAACGAGCCACAGCAGCGCCGAATAGACGACGAAGATCATGACCAGGATTCCGAGCACGACGCCTACCGTCACGCTGACGTAGGGCCCGACAATCGAGGGGCCGTACAGGCCGAAATTGACGATCGTCAACGCGAAGACACCAATCGGCGAATATTCGAGCACCCAGTCCACCAGTTTGAACATGGCGTCGCGGGCGGCTTCGAACAGATCGCCCAGGGCCTTCAGACGCGCGGTTTGCTGCTCGTCACCGGCTTCCATGAGGACCCGCATCGCCAGGCCGAACAGGATGGCGAACACGATGATCGGCAGGAAATTGCCCTCCGCCAGCGCCTCGAACGGATTGCGGAACAGGTTCAGCAGGATCTGCGAAAGCGTGCCTTCCGGCGAGACCTGCTGGGCGACCTCCTCCGTCTGGCTCACCTTGATCTCGGCCAGCTTCTCCCATGCGCTCAGGTCCGCCCCGGAGCCCGGGTTGATCGCCAGGGCCAGGGCCGTCCCCAGCACCGCAGCTAACAGCGAGGTCACGAGATACCACAGGATCGTCCGGGCCCCGATGTGGCCGAACTTGCGGATGGGCAGACTGGAAGCGCCCACCACCAGGGAAAAGAAGATGATCGGCACGACGATCATCCGGAGCATTTGAACGAAGACCTGGCCGAAGGGCAGGATGTACGGGATGACCCGTTCGGCAAACGTCGCCCCCGCCGCCTCACCCGTTTGCCGCGACAGGTACCAGAACACGACGCCGACCAGCGAGCCACTGACGAACCCGATGAGAATCCGGAGGATAAGAGACGTGCCGAAGTACAGTCGCAGGAGTCTTCTCATAAGGGTGTCTGCCCCTTCCTTGCCATACACAGCCGCCCAAGCGCGACCATCTTAAGGACCTTGACAATGTCACCTGACACAGCGTAGCACATTCCTCAAGCGGACACAATTCCTGCGTGTGATGCAGTTCCCTCTGCGGGAGGTTGCTTTTTCTGCTGAGGCCACTATCCTATTTGAAATGAGATCGGCTCTGCGACTTCGTGCGCCCTGGAAGTGGTTGCTGAAACCGAGAACCAGACTCCTTTTGAGGAGAAGACGGTGAACACTCCCATCCTGAATCACGGATCGAAACCGGCAGCGTACGTTTGGATTGCCTTGACACTTTTCGTGGTTGCTTCCATGAACGGCATGCCTTCGGCCGAGCAGGGCCGGTTCTTTGGCAAGAAGCGGTATGAACCCGCGTCGTTGCCTGTGTTCGAGACCATGAGGGACGGGCTGCCTTCGCCGATCTTCGACGAGGACCCGGACTATGTCCGGTGCTACTGGAAGGCGTGGGAGCTGGCGTTCAAGAACTTCCACGAGCCGGCCGACGGCAGTGGTTTCGTCTCGCAGTTCATCGATGCGGCCTTCAATCAGAACATCTTCCTGTGGGACACCTGCTTCATGACGATGTTCTGCAACTACGGCCATCCCTATGTGCCGGGCATTCAGTCGCTGGACAACTTCTATATCAAGCAGCACGAGGACGGCGAGATTTGTCGCGAGATCGACCGCACGACGGGCAAGGACTTCGAGCCGTGGGTGAACACCGAAGACGAGCCGCTGTTCAGCCGGTGGGGCTACGCCTGGTGGACCGAGGGCCACGGTAAGGTGCCGGTCGTGTATGAGGGCAGGCCCGTCCCCACGCCCAACCCGAGACTCACACTGGACTGTCTCAACCACCCGATTTTCTCCTGGGCGGAACTCGAGAGCTTTCGACTGACCGGCGACAAAGAGAGGCTGCAACTCGTGTGGGAGCCGCTCGTGCGCTACTACGCGGCTTTGCAGAAGTACCTCCGGCAGGGCAACGGGCTCTACACTACCGACTCGGCCAGTATGGACAATGCCACGCGCAATCCCTACCTCAAATCAGGCGGCACAGGCATCGACATTTCCGCCGAGATGGTCCTCTTTGCCCGCAACCTGGCGCAGATCGCTTCGGTGCTGGGCAAGGAATCGCAGGTGCGGCAATATCAGCGCGAGGCCGACGAGCTTTCGGCGCTCATCAACCGGCTGATGTGGGACGAGCAGCGCAGGTTTTATTTCGACCTGACGCTCCAGGGACAGCGCGCTCCGGTTAAGAGCATCGCCGGCTTTTGGACGTTGCTGGCGAACGTGGCGTCTGCGTCCCAGGCGGCGGCGCTGGCCGCCGAGCTGGAGAATCCCCGGACATTCAAGACGGTTCACCGCGTGCCCACGCTCGCGGCCAACGAGCCGGGATACGATCCCGGCGGCGGATATTGGAACGGCGCCATCTGGGCGCCAACCGACAAGATGGTCGTCGCGGGCCTCGAGAACTACGGCTATACCGAGCTCGCCCGCGAGATCGCGCTGAATCATCTGCGGAACGTGGTGGCCGTCTTCAAGGAGACGGGGACGGTCTGGGAGAACTACGCTCCGCACCATGTCGGCCGGGGCGAGCCCTCCAAAGGCGACTTCGTAGGCTGGACGGGGATCGGGCCGATTGCGTTCTTCGTCGAGTACGCCATCGGCGTTCGCGCCGACGCCCTTGCCAACACGATCGCATGGGACATCCGCTCGCCGGAACGTGTCGGGGTCGAGCGTTTCTGGTTTGGCGGCAAGACGGTCTCGCTCATCTGCGAGAAGGCCGACGCGACCGGAGCGCGCGACGTAGTGGTCACAAGCAGCGGTCCATTCGAGCTGACGGTTTCATGGCAAGGCAGGACGAGGACCGTGCAGATCCCGGCCCATGAACCGGTTCGATTGCGTTTGTTGGCGGCTGCCGAAGCCCAACGCGCAGAGCCGGCAAGTTATCGAATCTATCCGTTGCGGAACGGCGTCTGCAAAATCGCGGGCCATCATGCGTTCTACGGCGGCAGTGAAAGCGAGACGTATGATTATGCCCTGTACATCTGGCTGATCCTGGGCGGCGAGAAGCCCATCCTCGTGGACGCCGGGTTGAGTAATGTCGCGGAGATGAATCGCGGTGCGGCCCATGTGCTGCGCGAGCCGATCACGCAGGACCCGCAGGAGAGCGGCCGGGCCCAATTGCGCAAGTTCGGCCTGAGCCCCGAGGATATCGGTCACATCCTGATTACCCACATGCACTTCGATCACGTGGACGATCTGCCGCTGTACACCAACGCCAAGGTCTACGTGGGGAAGAAGGAGTGGGAAGGGGCGACGGGCGAATCCCCCAGTTGGGGCCATGGGCCGATGATGCATGATTTCCTGAACGATCCGCAGTGCCGGCGGCGACTGGTGCTCGTGGAGGACGAGGAGGTCCTGCCCGGCATCGAGTCGTTCTGGATCGGCGGGCACACGCCGGGCTCCATGGCCTATCGCGTCCGCACCGCCCACGGCTGGGCCGTGCTAACCGGAGATACAATTTCACTCCTGGCGAACTTCAAGCGCAACACGCCGCCCGGTGTGTACGCGAATCTCGAACAGTGCCGCACCGCCATCGACAAGGTCCGCGCCAAGGCCGATGTCGTGTTGGCCAGCCACGATCCCATCGCGCTGGAGACTTGGCCGCCAGCGACGCCGAACACGCCCAAGTATACGATCCGCGCCGTCAAAGTCGGCGAATGCGAGGTTCGCGACTACATCACCTTTCAGGACAGCGATAGTCAGGACACGAGCACGTTCTACTTGTATGTGTGGGTCATCGAAGGCGGGCCGCAGCCCATCGTGGTGGACACGGGTCCCAAGTACCCGGAGGAATTCAGCAAAGGTACGGCCCAGTACATCCCCGGCGGCGTGAAACAGTCGCCGGAGGAGCGGACGCCAGCGGCGCTGAAGCGGCACGGGATCGATCCCGCCGCCGTGAGCCACGTGATTGTCACCCATCTGCATCCGGACCACTACGATTATTTCGACGCGTTTCCGAACGCGCAATTCGTCGTCAACCGTGGCGAGTACGAAGAAGCTGGAGCCGGTCGCCTCGCGCCGGACGTGCGCGCGGCGCTGGAAGAACGGCCCGAAGCGCTGCAGCTTGTCGAAGAGGAGGAAATCGTTCCCGGCGTGCGGGTGTTTCCGCTTGGCTGTCACACAACCGGCAGCCAGGGCGTGCTGGTGCAAACCCACATGGGACCAGCCGTGCTCACCGGCGACATTGTCTACAAGTACGAGAACGTCGAGCAGGACCGGCCCACGCGGAGCCCCGACCCGGCCCCCTGCCGCGAAGCGATGGCCACAATCCGCTCGCTGGCGGATATTGTCGTCCCCGCCCACGACCCGTTGACCCTGGAGCGCTGGCCCGCCGGCCTCATCGGCGGTAGACCGGCTGCCTCACGCCGCGATTGATCCAGTTTGAGAGGATGTCATGAAGAAAGCGCTGTTGCCCTTCTGGTTGTGTCTGATCCTGGTGTGCACCAGCTGTCATCAGCCGCCACCACCATCCGATCCCCTCATCGGCATTACGAGCGTCTACGAGGCGACGGAAGGCAAGTTCGCCCAGACGGCGGTGAGCTTTGCTTACGTGTTGGCCGTGACGGAGAACGGCGGTGTGCCCGTGGTGCTGCCGACCATCGACAAGCCCGAAGTACTGCGACGGTACGTCGAGATGCTTAACGGCCTCGTCCTGGTTGGCGGGGACGATATTCCGCCGGAGGTCTACGGAGAGCAGCCGCATGAGACGGTCGAACCGTTGCCGCCGCAGCGGTATGAGTTCGAGCGAAAGCTGATCGCCCGCTGGCTCGAAAGCGGCAAGCCTTTGCTCGGCGTGTGCCTCGGTATGCAGTTCACCAACGTCGTCGCCGGAGGGACGATGATCCAGGACATCCCTTCCGAAATCGGCACGACCGTAGACCACCGGGCCTACCATCGTGTGCAGATCGAAGCCCCCAGCATTCTGACCGATATTCTCGATGCCCGCGGGGCCGAAGTCCTGTCAAACCACCACCAGGCGGTGGATGACCTGGGGAAGGGCCTGCGGGTGATCGCCCGCAGCGCCGATGGAGTCGCGGAGGCCCTGGAGCGCACGGATGGCCCGTTCGGGCTGTTCGTGCAGTGGCACCCCGAGGCGATGACCGATCGCGCCCACCGCGACGCCATCTACGGCGCTCTGGTCCAAGTTGCCGCCCCCAGAACAGGAGAATGACGCGATGTGATATGCCAGTGGCCCCAATGTCACATATACGGGCCTTCACCGCTGGGAAGATATCCAATGATTGTTTCCATAATGGCTTGACTTATCCGATATGACACAGTAAGATCCTGCCGAAGATAGTAGCTTTGTGACGCATGCATGGATGCTGATGAAGGGAAAGCATGGCGGGAAGATCAGCAGATAGATGGGAGCATGTTCATCGGGCAGCTTCGGTTCTTACCATTGTTTCATCTCTGACTATCATCATCTCAGTTGTGCTGCGCCTATCGTATTTGTCCTGGTTGTTCGTTTGCTTGTTGTGCCTGAGTGTCGTGGGCATTGTCTTGGCTGAACGGAAGCTGTGGCTCCGGAAGGCGCGACGCAGATGGGACTTCAGGATAGGTGTGTTCGTGTACGGGAGTCTCTTGGATCCCAAGAGCTTCAGTCAGACAATCGTTGATCGATGCGTGGACATCTGCGACTATACCCCGGCAGTGCTTCGACACTACCGAAAATGCTGGGGTGTACCGGTCCGGCGGATCAATATGGTGTCCGCCACGAATTGGCGGCCTCTTCTGGAGAAGACCTGGGCTTCACTTACTATTCGCTATGACTCTGCGGATCTCACGGCTGTTGCCTATGGGGCCGTCATTGGGGTAACAGAGGATGAGCTATCAAAACTCGCAGAGCGTGAACTGAGTTATCTAAAGAGGAAGGTGAAAGTCGAGGAGGTCAAGATATCTCAGTTCCCGCGTTTACTTCGGCTTCGAGTCTTGTGTCGCGACCTTGTCAATCCTGGCTGGCGCAGCCTCGCGAAGTACAAAGAAGTCTACGCCTTCTATCCGCGGAAGGAACCGGAATTCGAAGGCGATGATCTTCCTGATCAATGGGTCGTTCGGAGGGGGTATGTGCGCAGGACGAAGGCAGGGCACAGGCGCGTTATTATTCCCGATGATATACCGACCCCTTATCCCCACCTCGAAGATGCCTACGATGCGGATAAGGAGTTCGTGTCTAAGTGGCGTGAGTACTACGAAAAGGTGGAAGGTTTCGGCCAATTGCATCATGACCTACTTGATAGCCTAAAAGAGTGCAAGGTGTTTCGGAACGATGGAGGAGCCAGTTTCGATGAGGAGAAGCCGATACGAACATTGGTTAGGCCGTTCGTGGTCAGTGCGCACCTCCATGCCCTGCTCGGTCGGCTTGCTGAAGATGCACTCGTAGCGGCGTCCCATGCGCTGGACTATATGCTCAGCCAAGACTCTGTTTCAGATCATTGTTGTCTCTCTGCCGAGGATATGTCATTAGCCAAAGCTGAGGAACAGGAGGGAGGGCGACTGCCACAAATTGCGCGTGTGGACTTCATAGTCACGCGAGACGAGATCAAGATTCTTGAACTCAACACCGATAGTCCAGCAGGTATGGCGCATGTGGACGTGATCGGAGACTGGCTGCGGGAACGCCTCAGCGAAGACGCGCAAAGGTTCTGGCCTCTACTCGTTTATCCGAAGAAAGACGTGCTCAAGTCTGCGCTGTGTGAGGCTTTCTGCAAGCGGTGGAGAGACTTCTCTCAGCAATCGCGTGAGCTTCGCTCCCTTGCAATTGTCGATTCCGTCATTAGAGACCAGCCGGCACTTTCGGAGTTTGAAATCATAAGGGCCTTCCTCGCCGAACATCTGCTCGGAAGAAAAGACGCCGACGAATTCGTAATCTGTGAGCCTTCTTCTCTGAAGTACCGGAACGGGAAGCTCTGCTTCGCGCCAAGCACCACCCAGCAGAATCCTATCCCCATTGATCTGATCTACAAGCGAATTCTGTGGCAGGACCTTCGCGGCGCAGACGAGACCGCAGTTGATATGAAGAGGGCGTACATGGAGCATAAGGTCTGTATCGTGAATTCTCTCCGGTCGCGACTCTTAGGTGATAAACTTCTCATCGCGCTGTTATGGGAGTCACAGCAGACTGACCTCAAAGGAAATGAACGCGTGGAGTCCATCCGTGCGTATCTTCCCGAAACCCATGTTTTCAAGGATGCCCCGGACCTTCTGAACCAAGTTCTCTCACATCCGTATGATTGGGTGGTCAAGTCATTTATGGGCTACGGCTCAAGAGGTGTCATCATTTACCGCGATATGGACCTAAAGGAGTGGAAGGAGAAAGTGCGAAAGGCATATCAGAGTCGTACGTCCATAGCTCAGCGCCGTTACCCGCACGGCAAGATATTCGCGCCGATATTCACAGATGGACGAGTGCAATTTCGGAACATGCCATTCATCGTCGGCGCCTACGTTGTCGACGGGAAATGTCTCGCGTTAGAGGCAAAGGCTGCTCCAGCCCCCCCCATTTCCATGAATCCTCCTCATCGGGGATATCGGACAGTTGTCCTCAGCACGGGATGATGCCAGGGGCACTGTTCGCCTGTTTCGAGGCTGGTTCTATGATCGGCTTCCATAGAGGGCCCTATGCTCCCCTGATTCCGTAGATCTCTGGAACCACGGTGGGTTGTCACGCAAGCTCAACGCGGGGGTTTTCGGACGCGCGTTTCTCTTTGACGGGCGGGCGATTCGCCACTATCATTTTGGTGGACATAGACTCCCCTGCTCTGGAGATTTGATGCCGGTGCGCAGAGTCCCGTTGCACACAAAGATCTTTCTTGCCCTTATTGCCGGGGCTGTCTTCGGCCTGATCGCCAACCGCTTGGAGTTCTCGTGGTTCGTGATGGCCTGGATCAAGCCGGTGGGGACGGCCTTCGTCAGGCTGATCAGCATGGTGGTCGTGCCGCTGGTGTTTGCCTCGCTGTTGGTGGGTACAACGAGCCTCAAGGACTTGCGCAGCCTGGGCAGGATCGGGGCCAAGACGGTTGGGTTCTATCTGTGCACGACGGCCGTCGCTATCAGCATCGGCTTGGTGATGGCGAACGTGTGGCGGCCGGGCGCTGGTTTCGCGGAAGAGACGAGACAGAAGTTGATCGACGGGGCGGCGGCACAGGAGGGCTATGCGGGCGAACCTACCATAGAGCGACCGTCGGTGCGGGACCTGCTGCTGAACATCATTCCGGCAAACCCGATCCAGGCCCTGGCCGAGGGGCAGATGCTCCAGATCATCTTCTTCGCCCTGCTGATGGGCATCTGCCTGACGCTGATTCCGCCGGAGCGCAGCCGGCCGGTCATCGCGTTCTTCGAGGGCGTGAACGAGACGATCGTCCAGATGGTGCACGTCATCATGCACGTGGCGCCCTACGGCGTGTTTGCCCTGATTTCGGCAGTCGTGGCTGACTTCGGGCTTGGCATCCTCCTGATGCTCATCAAGTACTGCGCGGTGGTCGTGCTCGGTTTGCTGATCCACCTGCTGCTCGTCTATTCGGTCGTGCTGAAGTTCATCGTGAAAACGAGCGTGGCGAGGTTCTTCCGCGGCATCCGGCCGGCCCAGTTGGTGGGCTTCAGCTCCTCGTCGAGTTCGGCCACGTTGCCCGTGACGATTGAGTGCGTTACGGAGAACCTTGGCGTTCCCCAGAGCGTCAGCAGCTTCACCCTGCCGCTTGGGGCAACGATAAACATGGACGGCACGGCACTTTACCAGGGGGTCGCCGCCGTCTTTCTGGCCCAGCTCTATGGGATGGACCTGACATTCGGGCAGCAGTTGACGATCGTGTTGACCGCGACTCTGGCTTCGATTGGTACGGCGGGCGTACCCGGGGCCGGCATCGTCGCCCTCGCGACCGTGTTGCGCAGCGTCGGCGTGCCGCTACAGGGAATCGGCATTGTCCTGGGCGTCGATCGGTTTGTGGATATGTGCCGTACGGTTGTGAACGTCACAGGCGATGCAGCCTGTGCCGCCGTTGTGGCCTCCTCGGAAGGCCTGGTTGGCGCGATGCCTGCGCGGAAAGTGGGGACTTCCGATCTTCGCGGTATCGGGGCGTCCGGAGATTCGGGAGGAACGGAATGATTGCAACTCGTGAATCGGAAAAGGTTTATCGATGGAGCAGACTTGGCCTGGGGTGGATGCTTCTCCTGGCCCTTACGATCCTTGCGCAAGCTGTGCCCTGCGGGGCTTGTTTCTCCATTGTCGTCGGAAAGGACGCCTCGGTCGACGGCTGCGTCCTCGTCGGCCACAACGAGGATGATGAAGCCCCGCAGATTGTCAACCATCATAAGGTGCCCCGGCGCAGCCACCTTCCGGGTACACGGGTGAAGCTACGCAACGGCGGCTCGGTCGAGCAGGCCGAGCAGACTTGGGCCTTCATCTGGTCGGAGATGCCGGGCATGCTCTTTTCGGATAGTTACGTCAACGAATGGGGCGTGACCGTCGCCTCCGACAATTGCCCCTCCCGGGAGGACAAGCCCGAACTGACGGATGGGGGTATCGGGTACATGCTGCGTCGCCTCGTGGCCGAGCGTGCCAGGACGGCGACCGAAGGGGTGCTGCTGGCCGGAAGTCTGGTGGAACGCTTCGGTTACATCGATTCCGGCCGGACGTATATCATTGCCGATCCCGACGAAGGCTGGCTCTTCTGCGTTGTCAACGGCAAGCACTGGCTGGCCCGCCGGGTTCCGGATGATGAGGTCGCCATGGTCGCCAACACATACACGGTTCGCGAGGTCGATCTGGAGGACAGGCAGAATTACCTCGCTTCAAGCGATATCGTTAGCTACGCGAAGTCTCGCGGCTGGTACGATCCCAAGACCGGCGGGCCATTTGATTTCGCCGCGACATATGCCAATCCCCGAGCCGCTTCGAATCCCAACAATTCCGGCCGCCAGTGGAGCGGACTGAGATATGTCGCGCGGACCCCGATCGAGCCCGGTGCGGACCTGCCCTTTTCCGTGGTGCCGCGGCATAAGTTGAAAGTGGCCGATGTGATGCAAATCCTGCGGCATGACAAAGACGCCGGCACGATCTCGGCGGACTCGCCTTTCGTTTGTGCCCTTTGCAGCGGCGCAACGCAAACCAGCTTCCTGGCCCAGTTGCGAAAAGGACTTCCGGCGGATATTGCCCTAGTATATTGGGTTTGTCTTGCCTCGCCGCGGACATCCTTCTATATCCCGTTTCATTTCGGCATCTCCGGTTTTCCCACAGGTTTCTTGTTAGAATCTGAGAGACCGACCCGCGAGGCCTACGACCGCAGGGTCGAGGCGTCGTTCGCGCCAAATCCGCAGGAGGCATTCTGGATGTTCTCAAACTTCCGCGACAAGATTGAGAAGAAGGGACCGGAGGCAATCGCGAGGTCGAAGGCCGAGGCCCGACGCGTCGAGCACAATGCGGTCAAGCTACAGAGGCGGATCGAGCAAGCAGCCGGTGAAATCTACGAAACCGACCGGGCGGTTGCGATGCGGCTGTTGGAGAACTACGGGCGCGGGCTCTACCTGTCTTGTGTGGAGGTGATGGACAAGACGCTGTCTGCGGATTAGACTCGCCTATTCGCCTCGTTTCCCGGACGCGGCGCCTCTGCTGTTTTATAAGTCTTGTAATATTATGCATTTAGGAAAGGTCGTTCCATTGCCGGTTATGCTTGTGTTTCCCATTCTCGCCCACCTGTGTGGCTCAAACGCCGCTACGGATGCCGAGGCCGAACTCCGGGAGCGGGCCAGCCGACTGGCCCGGGAGATCCTGCTCATCGATACGCATGTGGATACGCCGTACGAACTGCGAAAGCGGATGCAGGACATTTCCGGCAGGATTGAGGGAGGCCATTTCGACTACGTCCGGGCCAGGCAGGGCGGCCTCGACGCCGTATTCATGGCTGCCTACGTCCCGCCGGAATACGAGGAGAAAGGCGGTGCCAGGGCCTTTGCCGACGAGACCATCGATATGATCGAGGGTTTCGCCCGGAAATGGCCGGACAAGTTCGTCCTGGCACGCTCGCCGGAGGAGATTCGAGCCAATTTCGGCAGCGGCCGGATCTCCATTCTTATGGGAATCGAGAACGGTTCGGCCCTTGAAGGGGATTTGGGCAATCTGCGACATTTCTACGACCGGGGCATCCGCTATATCACGCTCGTACACTCCAAGAACAACCAGATTTGCGATTCCTCCTTCGACAGCGAGCGCAAGTGGCACGGCTTGAGTCCCTTCGGCCGGGAACTCGTGGCCCAGATGAACCGCCTTGGGATGATCGTCGACGTCTCGCACGCCTCGGATGAGGCGTTCTACCAGATCATGGAGCTTTCCAGGGCTCCGGTTGTGGCAACCCACTCGGCCTGCCGCCACTTCACCCCCGGCATGGAACGCAACATGAGCGATGAGATGATACGCCTTCTGGCGCAAAAGGGCGGTTCGATCCAGATCAACTTCGGTTCGATCTTCATTGATCGGGAGGCCAGCAGCAAATTCATGGAATTCCGACAGGAGATGCGCCGGCACATCGAGGTGAAGAACCTGCAGGGCGAGGAAAAGGATCGCTATGTCAGACAGCAGTGGAAAGAGGCGAGATTTCCCAAGACGCACGTCTGCGACGTCGCCGCAAATATCAATTTTGCGGTGAAATTAGCTGGTGCGGACCATGTTGGCTTAGGATCCGACTTCGATGGGGTCTCGGACCTGCCGGAGGGCCTTGAGGATGCCTCCTGCTATCCAAATGTGATCTACGAACTGTTGAAAATGGGCTATCGGGAGCAGGATATCCGGAAAATCTGCGGCGCGAATTTCCTTCGCGTCTGGGCCCGGGTGTACGAGACGGCCGCCGCCCTGCAGTCGCGGGAGAGGTAAGGGGGGATATCGGCTGCGCCAGGCATGGGAATAGCCCCGGAAAACGCCCCCCGGACTATCCTCAGAAAAAACTACATTTCTTCACTGGTATTTTCCTTGACTGGCCAGTGGCCGAGCCGCTACATTAAATACGCCCCGATGATTTTGACGGCAGCGAGTTGTTTAAGGCAAGAGACAGGTTGTACCCGAGATCTGTGGATCATCTGTTGCGGCGCAGGCATGTTGACTCTGCGAGATGGGTGTATCGGTGCGCGAGGCGGAAGAGACGGATCTTCGGGGAAGTGGCGAGCAGGATGAGCGTGGGCCCGTGTACGGCCATACGGAGACAACTGCCGTTTTTTCAGAGACTACACTGCTTGTGGTAATGGCAGGTGCACCGTCCATCCATGCTCGCGGACGGAAATGCGGTGGGTTCTAGTCGTGAAAGGGAGAGAATTGTATACACAAGGTTCCGATCAAAAGGGCTTGCATCCGGATGCGGCAAAGTACTATTATGATTTTGTGTGGCAGGGCAAGGTGGGTGTGCCGGATGGTATCAGCCGTCATATCCGCCGGTGTCTGCTTTGTCAGGCGCGGATCTGCCGGCTGAAGGAGATCGTTGCAGAGACAACAAGAGGCGAGGCCGATACACAGTGGGATCGCATGGATCGAGACGTCATTGAGAGGCTGAATCTTCACTTCCGCTGCCTGGGCGAGCCTGTCACGTGCTCGCGGGCCAGGCCGTTCCTGCCGGGTCTGTTGATTCCTTCCCTGAAGATCCGAATCCCGACGCCCATCACAGTCCATGTGGACCATTGCCCGGAATGCGCCGAGGACGTGAGCGTGCTCCGGGGGCTCGGCCTCAGTCCTGGGCAGTTGGGACGGCTCGAGCGGCTCTACGCCGCAGGGGACGAGGTGGATCCCTCGCTATGCGGGCGGGCCCAACTGAAGATCCCGGCGTTTGCCGCGGCCTCATTCGAGGACCTTGATAAGGAGGTCCTTAATCACCTGTGCACGTGCCGGCAATGCCGCCGTCTGGTCTACCGGCACCGGGAGAAGATCCTCGAGGGGCAGCCGGCGGAAGGTACCGGTGCGGCGGCCTGCCGTTCGTCCATGGCGGATGTCTTCGACTATGTCGTCGTGTGCGCCGCAGGCGACGAGGCCGGGCCGGTCGGTTCGCATGTCCGCGGCTGCCGACGGTGCCTGGAGGCCGTGCAGGCGCTTCACCGCGCCGTGTACAGCGTTGCCGATCGCGGCAATTCCGGTGTGGTCACGGTCTATACGACCGCTGAGGAACAGAAGGAGACTCCTGCCGCGGATGATCCCTATCCGATGTATCCGATTCACGTGCAGGTGATCGACGGTCGGTCCGCCCCAGCGGTGACCCGACCCTCGTGGCCTGCCGCAACCGTTGCGGCCTTGAGTCACACTGCCACCAATCCCCGCTTTAAACCATGGCTCAAGGCCGCTGTTATTCTCTTCGCGGCGATCCCCCTGACCCTCCTGTTCCTTCACACCCGAACCTCCTCTGGGATCACTCTCGCCCAAGTGTTCAAAGCCTTCGGCAGGGCGGAGAACGTCCTTGTCTCGAAGTTCTATCCGCCGACGGGCGAATTGCTGCAGGAAGTGTTGATCTCACGCGCGAGGGATATTGTCGTTGTGGGCGAAGGGCAGCGGCGCATCTTGTATGACCTGGGCGCAAAGAGAAGATACGTCTACTCGACCCCGGAAGCAACTGCGGACATTGCAGAGTTGAGCGATCTCGATTACGCCAATACGCGCAGACTCGTGGAGGGTTGTTTGGGTTTCACTCTCCGAGATGTCCGGGCGGATGCGACATGGGCTCAGAGGGATGTTGGAACGGCTGAGGGCGTTGAGGTATATGACTTGACTTACACGGTCCAGGACCCCTCCGGGACGTCCACTCTTCTCAAGCGAACGATTATCATCGATTCTCTCACGCGTTTGCCGCAGGAAGTGCAGGCATACCACCGATCACCTTCCGGCGACGAGTGGGCCCCGGAGTCCCGACGTGTATTCGAGTATCCCACAGAAAGCGAGATAGCGGCATTGGTTGGACAGTAGCGGGTGAACCGTGCCTCTATTTGCCGTGCCAGAGAATGGT